>Ga0308157_10003537_pt1 | contig 22509 bp, 12 predicted proteins | sample PhyBR1_FD_201035 | JGI IMG/M metagenome (GOLD analysis project Ga0308157, IMG submission 201035) | Phyllosphere microbial communities from UC Gill Tract Community Farm, Albany, California, United States - DLSLB.R1 | ecosystem: Host-associated > Plants > Phyllosphere > Unclassified | place: USA...
CGACGGACAGTGACCTGTCGAACAGCACGAGCGCGCGGTTCGACGGTGTGCTCATCGACGGCGTGACAGCCCACGACACCACGATGTGGTCGGGCATCCTGGTGGGCTCGGCTGAAGACTCCGACGGCCCGTGGATGAAGGACAACAGCAAGAGAAGCACCAACGTGACCGTCCGGAACTCCACGGCCTACAACACCTACGGAGACGGCATCATCCTGTTCGTCGTCAACGGCGGCGTGATCGAGCACAGTGTCGCCCACCACACGGGGATCGAGCCCACGCAGACGATCGGCACTCCGAACGGGATCTGGACCTGGGCGTGCAACGGATGCGTCGTGCAGTACAACGAGGCCTACCAGAACGACTCACCCGGCATGGATGGCGGTGCGTTCGACATCGACTTCTGGAGCGACAACACGATCATCCAGTACAACTACGCGCACGACAACTCGTCGTACTGCGTCGCGGTCTTCGGCGCTGCCGACTACGTGACCACGAATTCGATCATCAGGTACAACGTCTGCGCGAACAACGGAACCCAGAACGTCGCTCAGCGCACGGAGATCGAGGTCATGTCGTGGGCCGGCGGTTCGATCGACGGCCTGCAGATCTACAACAACACGTTCATCACGAACCACGGCGTCATCCACAGCCCCTCGGACGCGTACACAGGGTCCAGGGCGCGCACGTTCTCCAACAACGTGATCTACTCGACCACGGCGAACCCGGCGGGAGAGCTGAGCTCGATCGACAGCGACTACAACGTCTGGTACTACACGGGCGGCGCGTGGAACAACGGTGAGCCGCACAGCATCTACGGCAACCCGCGCCTCACCGATCCGTCGCACACCGGCAACGGCGACCCGGGAAGCGCCTATACCCTGCTGAGCGATTCCCCTGCCGTCGACGCCGGCAGGACGATCGCCGGCGCGGGGAGCCGCGACTACATCGGCAACCCGGTTCCTCGCGGCAACGCGACCGACATCGGCGCATACGAGTCCGCATTCAGCCGTAACGTGTCGGTTCTCCTCAGCAACGGCGACTTCGAAGCGGGGTCGATGAACGGGTGGACCGGCGGCGCGCTCACGACCAGTGGGCAGCGTTCGGGCAGTTATGCCGGCTACGTGACGGGCTCCGCAACGGGCATCTACCGAACGGTGACGGGCCTTGCCCCGAACACGACGTACCGGTTCACCGCCTGGGTCAAAGTCGAGCCGGGGAACCAGGGCTACCTCTACGTCAAAAACTACGGGGCCTCCGAAGCACATTCGGCCACGGCATCCGCTTCGGGCTACACACTCCTGACAACGACCTTCACCACGGGCTCCACGAACACGACCGCGGAGGTCGGCCTATGGCGTGACTCCGGATCCGGCACGGGGGTGGTCTGGATCGACGACGCAGCGCTGGTCACGGCTGCTTCGGTCAACCTGGTCAGCAACGGCGGCTTCGAGACCGGGACTCTGGCGGGGTGGTCGAACTACCCGTCCGGAGGCTCCGTCTCCACGAGCAGCCCTCGAACGGGGACGTATGCGGCAGCACAGGCCGGCTCGAACGCCGGCTTCTATCGCACCATCACCGGTCTGTCGCCGAACACGACATACACGCTCACGGGGTGGGTGAAGGTGACCACTGGCAACACGGGATATCTGTATGTCAAGAACTACGGCTCGACCATGCTGACGTCGAGTCCCGCCACATCGACAAGCTATGCCCCGCTCACGGTCACGTTCACGACCGGAGCCGGCAGCACGAGCGCAGAGATCGGGCTGTGGAGAGATGCGGGATCCGGCAGCGGAACCATCTATCTCGATGACGTCTCCCTGAGCTGACCCAACGATGGGGAGGTGCGCTGCCGCGCACCTCCCCATCTCCAGAAATTTATCGATAACATCTACTTCAGCGTCCGCGCGGCTTGAGTGGGCTGTCGACACAAGCGAAACCCAGCATGCCTCGGTTTTGACGCGTAAAATCAGGGATCTCGGCCCGAAACATTCTGAAATCCGGACTAGCGAAGTCAGAAAGTTGTCGATAACATTGAGAAGCAATCACGCGTCGCAGCTACCCGGCAGGCGACGATCCATCCAGACAACGCGGTCCGCTCGCCTGCAGGCCGCCCTTCAGATCGGATACAAAGATGTTTCGACCCCCATACAGGAGTCGCGTCGCAACGGCTGGGGCGGTGGCGCTGACCGCTGCGCTCGTGCTCACCGGCTGCGGTGCCGACGGCGGTTCACCTGCGAACGAATCCATCGACCCCGACGCGAGTCCTGAGTCCGTGACCGGCTCACTGACGGTGATGCGCAACCCGGGCGAGATGAAAGACGAGCAGATCGCGGAGTTCGAGTCGATGTACCCGAACCTCGATGTGACGGTCATCGACTACGACTCCGTCAAGCTGTCATCCCTGCAGGCTGCGGGGAGCCCGCCGGACGTGTTTCGCGTGGAGGGGCCGGCCGTCGGTCCGCTCGTGGCGCAGGGGCTGCTGCTCGACCTGACCGAGCCCTTCGAGAGCGCCGGCATCACGGCAGAGACGACGTACCAGGCTGCGGACATCTATGTGGCCGACGGCAAGAGGTACGGGCTCCCGAAGGACTGGTCGCCCGACCTCTCGATCTTCGTGAACAACGCCCTTTTCGAACAGGCCGGTGTCGCCATCCCCGACCCCAGCACGCCGATCACGTGGGCAGAGGTCAAGGGGATCTCGGAGAAGCTGCAGGCGGGCCTTCCGCAGCCGAGCAGTGTGGTGCCGTTCGGTGGCGCGTGGGACACGTTCAGCCCGGCCCGGTTCCTGAGCGCTCGTCTCGCGGAGAGCGGCCAGCTGCTGTACTCCGAAGACGAGAAGTCGATCGAACTGACGTCGAACCCCGACGCGGTCGAGTTCCTCGGCTACATGGCGGACATGGCGAAGGCAGGCCTGACCACCAGCCCGCTCGACCCCTCGGCCACGTGGGCAGGTGACGATTTCACCAAGGGCACCGTCGCCATGGCGATGTACGGCTACTGGTTCAACACCCTGCTCAACACGGGGGAAACGGCCGTGGGGACCAACTACACCGTTCTTCCTGCTCCGTACTGGAGTGATGAGGACTCCCGCGTCGACCCGACGGTCACCGGAACCGGCTACGTGGTGTCGTCGGCGACCAAGAACCCGCAGGCCGCCTGGGAGTTCATGAAGTGGTACCTCACGGGAGACCAGGCGCAGGGGCGCGCAGAGGCCGCGTCTGGTCTGCCGATTCTGAAGTCCGACGCGTCGCTCCTCCCGCAGGACAGCGACGTCAACAAGCAGGCCTACTCGGTCGTCACGAACGAGGCCGAGGTGTCCCCGGCGCTCCAGTTCAACAAGTACTACGACGACTCGGTCTTCACCGCGAGCTACAACAAGTATCTGCAGGACTACCTCGCCGGGTCCATCACGATCGACGAGATGGCGCAGTCGATCGAGGATGAGGTCAACGCGGCGATCCAGGATGGCGTCCTCGCGATCGGCGGCTAGTGACCTCCGGGGATCGGATGCCGTCGCAGACAGCATCCGATCCCCGGAATCGATCGTCCCCTGACGCATTCCGCGGGTGCCCGCACCCTGACCCCGCCTCCGAGAAAGAGGACAAAATTGAGTAGAAACAACAACCTCGAGAAGAGCGACGCCCGCTGGTTCAGGCTCTTCACGGCCCCGTGGCTCATCGGCTTCCTGCTTCTGAGCCTCGCGCCGATGATTCTCGGATTCGTGATCTCGCTCACCAACTACAACGGCGTCAGCCCGAATCTCGCCCGCTTCATCGGATTCGCCAACTACGCGCGCGCCTTCACCGATCCCAACGTCGGCGAGGCGGCGCTGCGCACCCTCGTCCTGCTTCTCATCTACGTGCCGAGCAACCTCTTCATCGGCTTGTCTCTGGCGCTGCTCATCAACGCCGGTCCGCGGGCGCGAGGGTTCTTCCGGTCGCTGTACTACCTGCCCAGCATCATTCCGATTGTCGGGGCCGCGTTCATCTGGCGAGCCATGCTCAACGGAAACTCCGGCATCGTGAACAACCTGCTCGCGGCGATCAATCCGAACTGGAAAGTCAACTGGCTGATCGACTTCGCGACCCCTTCTCTCGTCAGCATGTCTCTGTGGCTGGCGCTGGGCCTGAGCACGGTCCTCTACGTCGCGGCGCTGCAGACGGTTCCGCCCGAACTCGAGCAGGCGGCGCTCATGGACGGCGCCACCTACCTGCAGCGGCTGCGGCACGTCGTGTTTCCGCTGATCTCTCCGGTGGTCTTCTACCAGGTCCTGATCGCCATCATCTACGCCCTCGGCGTTGTCGCTGAGCCGCTCCTGCTCGGCGGGAGCTCCTCAGGTCAGAACCTGACGAACGTCCCGAACGCGAACGTCGTCCTCAACGTCTACACGTATCAGCAGATGTTCCTGTACCAGAGATTCGGGTATGCGGCAGCCATCCTTTGGCTGACTTTTGCGGGTGCCGTTGCAGTGACGATCGGCCTGTTCGCGACCCGCAAATACTGGGTCCACAGCGAGAGCGGAAACATCTAATGACCTCAGAAGCCATCAAGCAGCCGCGCGCCCGGGTGAATGCGCCCATCGTGGCCCTGCTCAGCGTGATCGGAATCGTCATCCTGGTCCCGATCGCGGGACTGCTGTACCTGTCGTTCACCTCGACCAATCCGCCGGCCGGGGCAGCATGGTACGAGCGATTCTCCCTCGAGCAGTTCGACATGCTGTTCCAGCAGGTCGACTTCGGCAAGTACGCGCTGAACTCCCTCAAGGTCTCTCTCGTCTATACGATCCCCGCGGTGTTCTCGAGCATGCTCGCGGGATACGCCTTCGCCCGTCTGAGGGCACGGGGGGCGAAGATGCTGTTCGCGATCGTCGTCGCGACGATGCTCATCCCTCTCTTCGTGTACATCGTTCCCCTGTTCGTCGTGTACTCGCGGCTGGGGCTCACGAACTCTCTGCTGCCCTGGCTCTTCTGGGGTATCGGCGGGAACGCGTTCTACATCTTCCTGTTCCGGCAGTTCTTCGACGCCTTCCCCGCGGAGATGGAGGATGCCGCCATGCTCGATGGACTGACCAGGTGGGGAATCTTCACCAGGATCGTGATCCCCAACTCGTGGACGGCGATCTCCACCGTCGCGATCCTCGCCTTCTCCGGCGCGTGGGGGGACTACCTGATCCAGAAGGTTCTCCTGTTCAACGATTCGGCCTCCACGCTCCCGGTCCGCCTGGGCGCAGGAGTCTTCGATCCCACCGGCTCGGTGATCCTGATGCCGGCGACGCTGGCCGGAGTCCTTCTCTACCTGATCCCTCCCGTTCTGATCTTCATCATCTTCCAGCGCCAGATCGTTCAGGGTACGGCGACGAGCGGTCTGAAATGATTGCGGAGGAACCATGAAGAAGAGAACGAACGCCGCCCCTACCATCTATGACGTCGCTGCCGCAGCCGGCGTGTCGCATCAGACGGTCAGCCGCTTTCTCAGCGGCTACGAGGGGATCCGCCCCGCAACGCGAGAGAAGGTTCAGGCCGCCCTCGACGAGCTGGGATATCACCGCAACTCCGCCGCTCGCGCCCTGCGGCTGTCGCGGTCGAACCGAATCGGCGTGATCGCTCACGACCTCGAGGAGACCGGCCCCGCTCGAATCATCAAGGGCGCGTTCAACGAGGCGCAGCGACAAGGCTTCGTGCTGGACATCATCCTCATCGATGAACAAAACGCCGAGTCGATCGACGAGGGCATCTCGCTCGCTTTCGAGCAGCGTGTCGACGGCGTTCTGGCTCTCGCCCAGTCCGACGCGGTCGTTCAGCGACTGATCGAGCGCCTTCCTCACGTGATGGTCGGCGGCGAAGTGGAGACCGACGCGGAGAACGTCCCGGCCAACGAGAGGTCGGGACGGCTCGCCGCCGACCACCTGCTGGAACTCGGACATGAGGCGATCGGATACATCAGCGGCCCGTCGGGCTGGGATGCGTCTCGGTCTCGTCGCCGTGGATTCGAGGATCGCCTGGCTGAGCAGGGCATCACGCCGATGTGGGTTCACGAAGGCGACTGGTCTGCTCGCTCGGGGTACGACACCTGGCACGCTCTTTCCGCACGTGAACGCGACGTGACGGCGATCGCCACCGCCAACGACAGCACGGCGATCGGGCTGATCGCCGCGATCACGGAGAGCGGCCGGCGCGTTCCGGACGACATCAGCGTCGTCGGCACCGACGACATCGCCGAAGCGCGCTACCAGGTTCCCGCGTTGACCACCATCCAGATGGATCACGAAGGCCAAGGCGCGGTGTCGGTCGCCTCCTTGATCGCCCGGCTCGAGGACGGCCCTATCGCCGACCAGGCGCGATTCACGCCCCCGAGCCTGATCGTGCGCGGGTCGACGCAATCCGTTCGCTGACGACGATCTTTCCGAGGATCCGTTCCACGACCATCTGACTTCGACGGCCAGTCCGCTGCTCGTCCGATTCCTCATTCGCTCTCAAGGGAGAAGAAGTGACCCATTCGACGCGCCCGATTCACTTCGGCGGCGACTACAACCCCGAGCAATGGCCGGAGGACGTCTGGCCTCAAGACATCGCGCTGATGAAGCAGGCGGGGGTCAACCTGGTCACTCTCGGGGTGTTCTCCTGGTCGCTCATCGAACCTCGACCCGGAGAGTTCGACTTCGCGTGGCTCGACAAGGTCGTCGGCCTGCTGAGTGAGGCCGGCATCAAGGTCGACATGGCGACGGCGACCGCCTCGCCCCCGCCGTGGCTGGTAGCGGAGCATCCCGAGATCCTCCCGGTGACCGAGAGCGGCACGACGCTCGCCTCTGGGAGCCGACAGGCTTACTGCCCGAGCTCGCCGATCTACCGTGCCGCCGCTGCGCGCCTCGTCGAAGCGGTCGTCACCCGCTACAGCGGCAACGACGCGGTCGTCCTCTGGCATGTCAACAACGAGTTCGGCTGCCACGTCTCGCGGTGCTACTGCGCGGAGTCCGTCCGATCCTTCCGGCGGTGGCTCGAGCGTCGGTACGAGACGATCGAGCGTCTGAACGACGCCTGGGGCACGACGTTCTGGTCGCAGCGATACGGGTCTTTCGAGGAGATCGAAGCACCCTCCGAGGCCCCCTACCTGCGCAACCCGCTTCAGCTCCTCGACTTCGACCGCTTCTCGTCCGACGAACTGCTCGAGTGCTACCGCAACGAAGTTCGGGTCATCCGGCGTCTCGACCCCGGCACACCGGTCACGACCAACTTCATGGGCATGTTCAAGCCTCTGAACTACTGGGACTGGGCTCGCGAGGTCGATGTCGTCTCCGATGACAGCTATCCCGACACCGTGGATCCTCGAGCGCCGATGTGGGCCGCCATGTCGCGTGACCTCATGCGCTCTCTGGGGCGGGGGGCTCCGTGGCTCCTCATGGAACAGGCTGCCGGTGCGGTGAACTGGCGGCGTTCGAACGCGCTGCGACCGCGGGGCCAGATGCGCGCCCTCTCCTATCAGGCGGTGGCTCGGGGAGCGGACGGCGTGCTCTTCTTCCAATGGCGTCAGTCGATCCGAGGCGCCGAGAAGTTCCACTCAGCCATGCTTCCGCACAGCGGTGCCGACACCACACGGTGGCGGGAAGTGAAGCAGCTGGGAACCGAACTCGCGGATCTGTCGGAGTCGACCGACGTCGTCGGGAGCCGCGTCGTGTCGAACGTGGCCATGGTGATCGACTGGGACAGCTGGTGGGCCATCGAGCAGAGCGGCCTGCCCGCATCGCTTCGGTATGCAGACGAGATGTTCGCCTGGTATCAGGAGCTGACTGCGCAGGGCTGCACCGTCGACTTCGTTCGGGCGACCGACGATCTCGACGACTATGGCATCGTGGTCGTTCCCACGCTGTTCGCGGCGGGGGAGGACGCCCTCGAGAACCTCTCCGGGTATGCGGCCCGAGGAGGTGCGCTGGTCGTCACATACTGCTCCGCCATCACCGATCAGGAACTCGCCGTCCGCACGCAGGGCTACCTCGGGCCGCTGAAGGCAGCACTGGGCATCTGGATCGAGGAGTTCGATCCTCCCGCAGGGCCCGATCTCAAGGGTCTCGGAGAGGCGGAAGCGCTCCCGCTGATCGTCGAGGGCGAGGTGATCGGCGGAACCGCGACCGCCTCCACATGGGCGGAGTCGGTTCGAGTGACGGACGCGGAGGTGCTGGCATCGTTCTCGGGGCCGCGTTCAGGACCCGCGGTGACCCGTCGGAAGTCGGGCGGCACGGCGTGGTATGTCGCCACGAGCCTCGATGGCGAAGGTCTGTCCCATCTGGTGCGAGCCGTGATCCAGGAGTCGACAGTGACGCCTCATCCCTTGGCGCGGCCGGGACTCGAGGTCGTCGAGCGCGGACCCTTCACGTTCGTGATCAACCACCGTGACGCCGCAGTGAGCGTTCAGCTGCCACCGCCGGTCGGCAACGTCGTGTCGATCGGGCCGAGCGAGGTGGCTATGTGGGAGAGGGAGTCGGCGTCTTGCAGTTCGTAGACGCGCGAGAGACCGCAGGCCGGGCGCAGAGCGCCAGCCGGATCAGCAGGTACGAGAACCGAGGATGGCGATTCGCCTTCGGAGAGCACCCGGATGCAGTCGAGCCCGCGTTCGACGACAGTGCATGGTACGACATCGGCATCCCGCACAGCTTCGCTGCGCCCGCTGATCTGGCGACCTCGTTCTATGTGGGCCACGGCGTGTACCGGCACCGTTTCGCGGTGGAGCCCGCGTGGGCTGGCCGCCGCATCGTGCTGGAGTTCGGAGCAGTGTTCCAGCACGCGCGAGTCCATGTCAACGGTCGGCTGGTCGGCGAACACCGAGGCGGCTACACCCCGTTCCATGTCGATGTCACCGAGGTGGTGGTCGACGGCGAGAATCTCCTCGCAGTGGAGGTCGACAACGAGTGGGATGCTGAACTGGCCCCGCGGGCCGGCGAGCACTCCTTCAACGGCGGAATCTATCGTGACGTCAAGCTGCACGTCGTCGACCCGGTGCGAGTGGACTGGTGGGGAACGGCGATCGTCACGACGGAGCTCAGCGAGGAGTTGGCGGTCGTCTCTGTCACGACCGAGCTCGTCAACGGCTCTGACGCCGTTGTGCAGGCGGAACTGCGCCAAGTCGTGCTGCTCGAAGGTGCGACTATCGCGTCCGGCATCCTCCCTGTCAGCCTGCCCGCTGGGGTGCGCGTGACGGTGCAGCAGTCCTTCGCGATCGACGGCCCGCGTGCATGGCACTTCGACGATCCCGTGCTCCACCGACTGACCACGTCACTCGTCGTCGACGGCGAGATCGTCGATGAGACGGACGAGCGGTTCGGCATCCGAACCATCCGTTTCACGGCAGACGAAGGATTCTTCCTCAACGGCAGGCACGTCTGGATCGACGGAGCCAACGCCCATCAGGATCACGCCGGTTGGGGTGATGGCGTCACGCACGCCGCCATCGCCCGCGATGTCGCCCTCATCAAAGCAGCCGGCATGAACTTCGTGCGCGGATCGCACTACCCCCATCATGAGCAGTTCGCAGTGGAATGCGACCGTCAGGGACTCCTGTTCTGGTCCGAGGCGCCGCTGTGGGGTGTTGGCGGCGAATCGCGCGAGGGGTTCTGGACGGCGAGTGCATACCCGGTCGAGGCCCGCCACGAGAAGGCATTCGAGCAGAGCTGCATCGAGGCGCTCGAGACGATGATCCGGGTCAACCGCAACCGGCCGAGCGTCATCGCCTGGTCGGTGTCGAACGAGCCGTTCTTCACCGACGCGTCTGTCATGGACAAGACGCGCGCGCTGACGTCCCGGCTCGTCGAGCACGCGCGAGCCCTTGATCCGTCGAGGCCGGCGGCCGTCGGCGGCGCCCAGCGCGGCGGTTTCGACCACCTCGGCGACCTCGCCGGATACAACGGCGACGGCGCTGCCTTGTTCAAGGACCCTGGCGTGCCGAGCCTCGTCTCGGAGTACGGCAGCACCGTCGAGGACCGGCCCGGGGCCTTCGGTCATCGATACACCGACGGCGTCGAGGTGCGGGAGAGCTGGCGATCCGGCATCGCCCTGTGGTGCGCCTTCCACCACCAGAGCATCATCAACGGCATGGGGCACATGGGCTTCATCGACCACGCCCGCATACCGCTCCGGTCCTGGCACTGGTACCGCGAGGATCGACTCGGCATCCCCGCGCCACCGCTCGCGGCCGATGCGGAGCCCGTGCGACTGGAGCTCAGGAGCGACCGCGACGTGATCGGCACCGAGGGGCTCGACGACGCCTACCTGAGCGTCCGCCTGCTCGACGCGTCGGGCCGTGTCGTGGATCGCGCTCCCGATGTGCGCCTCGAGGTCGTCGCGGGCGATGGACGATTCGCGTCGGGCCGTGAACTCGTGTTCTCTGCGGAAGCGGGAACGATCGCTGCGGGCCTCGCCGCGGCCGAGCTGCGCGCCTATTACGCCGGCCGTATCGTCGTCCGGGCGAGCTCGAACGGACTGCCGGCGGTCGAGCTCGTGATAGACGCCGAGGGCCCGGAGGCATGGGTCGGTCAGGACATCGCCCTCATCACGGGTCCGCCCTCGAAGGAGGGGATGACACCGAGCATCGACTTCGCGAGCATCGCGGCGAGCCGGCCCGTGTTCTCGGACTCCTGGCTCCCTTTCGCGCCGCCGTCGGTCGTCACCGACCCGACGCAGCCGCTGGCTTGGCGTCCCGCGGACTCCGCGCCGGGACACTGGGTGCGCGTCGACCTCGAAGGACCTCGATCGATCGAGCGGATCGTGGTGCATGCGGAACGCACGGTCGCGCCCTACGACGTGCGCGTGTCGGAGGACGGTCGATCCTTCCATGAACTGGGCTCCTTCGAAGGGGACGGCGTCGAGCCCCTGATCATCGACGAGCTCGCAAGAACCGTGCGCTACGTCGAAGTGCGGTTCCCGGCCGAGCCGAGTGGGATCTCGCTCATCGAGGTGTTCGAATCGGGCGGCGGCCACTGATGCTGCGAAATCACGAAACTTCTGGAGGAATGTCATGACCGTGCTCCGCTTCTCACGGCCTGCCGACACCTGGCTCGAATGCCTGCCGCTCGGCGACGGGATCCTCGGCGCCATGCTCGATGGCGGACTCGACCGGCTGGTCGTCGAGCTCAACCACGCGAGGGGGTGGTCGGGGGGTCCGTCCTCGGAAGAACGCGAGGGCGTCGTGGACGCGGCGACGGCCGCGGCGGCTCTCGCCGCCTCACGCGCCGCGCTCGCGCAGGGCGATCCCGTCGAGGCCGCCGACGAGCTGCGTGCTCTGCAGACGCCGCACAGCCAGGCGTTTCTCCCGCTCGGCCGGCTGGTGCTGACGCGCCGAGTCACCGGTGACGGGTATGTTCGCTCGCTCGACCTCGACACCGCCGTCCACACGCTGTCGACGACCGAGGTCGAGGAGAGGGCCGTCGTGTCCGCGCCGCTCGGGGTTCTCGCGATCGAGACCTCGGTGCGTCCCGAGATCGAGCTGGCGAGCGAGCTGGCCGAAGTAGCGCGCTTGAGCGACGCGAACGGCGCGGAACTCGTCGTGCGATATCCCTCGGATGTCGCTCCTCCCCACGAGGACCAGTCCCCGGCCATCGAGTGGGATGAGCGTCCTGGCGCGGCCCTGCACGGCGTGCTGCTCGCGAGCGTGCGCCCGACTGAGCGGGGCTGGCTCGTGCTCCTCGCTGCCGAGACGACGTTCGAGGGCTACGGGAAGCCGATCGGATCGGTGGAGGATGCTCGTGCGCGAGCGCAGCGGCGACTGGACGAGGTGCGCGGCTCTGCGGACGTGATCTTCGCGGATGCTGTCGCGGAGCACGCTCGCGTCTTCGGTCGCTCGCGGATCCGCTTCGGAGATCCTGATCACAGCGAGCTTCCCGACCAGGTTCAGCTCCCCGAGCGGCTCGCCGCCGCATTCGCGGAGACCGATCACCCGCTGACCGCGGATCCGGCCCTGGCAGCCGCCCTCTTCGACTTCGGGCGCTACCTCTTCGTCAGCTCTTCGCGCCGGGGAGGCGTGCCGCCCACTCTGCAGGGCATCTGGAACAACCGCATCCGGCCGCCGTGGAGCTCCAACTACACGCTCAACATCAACACCGAGATGAACCACTGGTCGGCGCACTCGACGAACATGTCGGAGGCGGCGCTCCCGCTTCTGGACTTCGTCGAGGCGCTGGCGGTGCGCGGGCGGGAAACCGCACGTCGCCTGTATGGAGCTTCGGGGTGGACAGCGCATCACAACTCCGACCTCTGGTGCTTGTCCACACCCGTCGGGCACGGGGTCGGCGACGCCCGCTGGTCGCATTGGCCCATGGCGGGCCCGTGGCTCGTGCGCACCCTGTGCGATGCCGTCGAGTTCGGCGCCGCCGATCGCGACTATCTCGAGCGTCTCTGGCCCATCGTCCGCGGGGCCGCGGAGTTCGCCCTCGACTGGCAGCGCTTCATCGACGGGCGATGGACGACCGCGCCCTCGACGTCGCCGGAGAACACCTACCTCGACGATCATGGGCGCGAGGTCGCGCTCGACACGGGGTCGGCCATGGACGAGCAGCTGATCCACGATGTGCTCGAGATTCTCTCGCATCTGGCGCTGCTCCTCGGGCGTGATGACGACGACCTGATCGCGCGCGCCACGGAGCGGCTCGCCGCGCTTCCCGAGGTTCCGGGGGTCACCGCGGACGGCATCGTCCGGGAATGGTCAGAGGATCGAGCGGAGGTCGATCCTCAGCACCGGCACGTGAGTTCTCTCTACGGTCTGTTTCCCGGGCCTGGCCGCTGGGACGCCGCCGCGCGCGCCGCGACCACCCGCACGCTCGAGCGCCGAGGTGACGATTCGACCGGCTGGTCGCTCGTATGGAAGATCGCTGTGTGGGCGCGCCTCGGGCGCGGCGACAAGGTCGGCGACCTGCTCGCCCTGGTGTTCCGCGAGGCAGAGGACTCGCTCAGCGGTGAGGCGGGTGGGCTCTACCCGAACATGTTCGCCGCGCATCCGCCGTTCCAGATCGACGCGAACCTGGCGTTCCCCGGCGTGATCGCCGAGGCTCTGCTGCAGAGCCACGACGGCATCGAACTGCTCCCGGCGGTCCCGCCCCAGCTGGCGACCGGGCACGCGACGGGGCTCGTCGCCCGCCCTGGCATCGAGGTCGACCTGACATGGCGCGACGGCGACCTGGTGGAGGCGACACTCCGCGCGGCGGGCCCGACGCCTCTCGTGGCGCGCTACCGCGGGAGCGAAGTCCGGCTCGACCTCGAGGGCGCGGCGTCCCTTCGTCCGTCCGATTTTTAGGCAGCCTATGAACGGCCGCCCCGATCACCCGACGGCTTCGGCGAGAGACACGATGATGCCCTCGGGCCCACGGACGTAGGCCATGCGGATGGCGTGCTGCCACTCGCCGACCCCGCCGACCAGGGAGTAGCCGTCGGCGACGACCTGCGCCACGAGGCCGTCGAGATCGTCGACCATGAACGCGACGTTCCGGATGCCGAGTTCGTTCGCCATCGCCTCCGGAGAGCGGGGCACGTGATCGGGGCGGGTGAAGCTGGACAGCTCCAGCGTCGTGCCGCCGGACGGAGCCCGCAGCATGACGATCCGGGTTCGTGAGCCGGGGACTCCGATGACCGTGTCGAGGAACTCGCCTTCGACGGCCATCGGATCACCGAGCACCTCGAGCCCGAGGCGGGAGAAGAACTCGGTGGCGGCATCGAGATCGGCCACGGTGATCCCTACGTGGTCGAAGCTGCGCACTTTGGGCGAGCGGGTTTGGGGGGAGCGGATGCCGTCGCGCGGCTCGCCTGCGGAATCAGTCATGTTCTTCTCCTGGATCGCACGTGGGGGGGCGAGGAAGCGCGCGCTCGTCACGAGGGCGATGCATGTTCCACGGCGGACATGGCTCGACTCTAGGTGGAGTCGTTGCGCGGCGCATTGAACAGAACGCGCACGCGGAAAGACACGTGCGCGTCCGGTGGACGCTGGGTTCCGCTGATCGACACGTCAACCGCTCAGGTCGTCTCGCGGCCCACGACCTTCGCATCGGTCTCGGGGCCTGCGAGAGGTGGCTCCGATCCGGTGGCCGCGCTCAGCGCCAGTGCCGCCAGGTATCGACCGAGGCCCGCATTGTCGACGCGCACTGTGGTGAGCGCGGGAACCAGGAGCCGGGAGAGTGGGGTGTCATCGTGGCCGATGATCGCGAGGTCATCGGGCACGGCGATGCCCGATCGCAGCGAGGCCGCCAGCGCGATCGCCGCGATGTCGTCGTTGTACGCGATCACGCCGTTTACACCCTGCCCGCGCCACTCCCTCAGCACGGCGGATGCGGTCCCCTCGTCGACCGCGGACTCGGCGACGAAACCAGCGAGCCCCTTATCCGAGAGGGTCCGTGCCGCGAGTTCGCGTCGCTCGGCGACGAGATCGGCGAGTCGCGGATCGCCCGAAGCGGCGAACGCGAGCCGGCGGCGCCCGCGCTCGAGCAGGTGCTCCACCTGCAGTCGGGGGCCGTCTGCGAACCCGAGGTCTCCGATGGATCCTTCTTCGCCGGCCGCGACGGGCGGGATGATCTGCTGGACGCCGCTGCTGCGGATCTCGCCCAGCTGGTCGCGGCTGAACGGGGCCATGCCGATCACGACGTCGGGACGCAGCGTCTCCCACAGCGGCTTGGCGTGCCCGCTGGGGTGAGGGGTCATCGTGACGAGGGAGTATCCCGCCTCGTCGAGGGCGAGGGACGCCTCGTCGAGATGCGTGCGCATGCTGTAGTCGAGCGGCCAATCCGGCAGAACCAGCAGAATGATGCGGCTGCGGCCGCTCGCCAGTGCCTGGGCGGCGCTGTTCGCCCGATAGCCGAGGCGGCGTGCTTCCTTGAGCACACGGTCGCGGGTCGCAGCGGGGATGGTTTGGCCGGGAGTGTCGTTGAGGACGAAACCGACCGTGGCGCGCGAAAGGCCCAGAGAGCGTGCGACATCGGCTGCGGTGACGCGTCTGATCGATTGTGCCGGCATGCTCCGCCCCCGATGCTAAGCGCGATGACTTGCGCGTGCTAGTGACGATAGCGTAGCATCCTGGATCAGTCACTAGCGCGTGCTAGCAATCACATCGACAATGGAGTCATCACGATGGTCCCGAACAGCGACGACTCGCTCATCACCCCGTTCCCCACATCCGTCTCCGCTCCGGCGGCGGACCCGACGGAGCTCGGAGCGGCGGCGCGCCCCGCGCCCGAGCTGCCGAAAGTCGGCTCCCGCTACATCTGGTTCATGGTGCTCGCGCAGTTCGGCGTCTTCATGGCGTTCATTACGCCGCTCGCCATCTCGCTCACGATCCGGGTCAACACGCTGGCACCCGGGCATCCCGAGTATCTCGGCTACATCACCGGTGCCGGCGCACTGTTCGTGATGCTGACCTCGCCGTTCATGGGCATCTGGAGTGACCGCACTCGCACCCGCATCGGGCGTCGGCGCCCGTTCATGATCGGCGGGATGCTCGTCGGCGTGCTGTCGCTCGTCGTGATGGCGATCGCCCCGAACGTGTTCGTCATCGGCCTCGGCTGGGTCCTCGCTCAATGGGGCTGGGGCACGACGCTCAGCAACCTGCAGATCTCCACCGCCGACCGTCTGCCGGAGTCGCAGCGCGGGAAGGTCGCGGGTCTCACGAGCTTCGCGACCCAGATAGCCCCGGTCTTCGGCGTCGTCCTCGCGCAATTCTTCACGGGTGATCCGCTGCTCCTGTTCCTCGTCCCCGGCGCGGTCGGCGTGCTCTTCGTCGTGCTGTTCGTCACGCTCGTGCACGAGGACGACAGCCGTTCGCTCCCGAAGGACCGGATCACGGTGCCGCAGCTGCTGTCGAAGTACCTCTACAACCCGCGCAAGCACCCGGACTTCTCGTGGAACTGGCTCGGCCGCTTCCTCTTCTACACGGGCATCACGCTCAACACGACCTACACCGGATACTTCTTCGCCGACCGGCTCGGCATCGAGGTCGAAGCCGTGGCCGGCATCATCGCGTCGCTGAGCCTCGGCGGCATCCTCGCCGTCACGCTCGGGGCGATCGGCGGCGGGTTCCTCTCCGACCGCCTCAAGCGGCGGCGGCTGTTCGTGCTGATCGGGGGCGTCATCATGGCCGCAGGGATGCTGATGCAGGCCTTCGCTCCCGACCTGGTGCTCCTCGTCGCGGGCTCCCTCACCGCCTCGGTCGGACTCGGCCTGTTCGCCGCGGTCGACCAGGCGCTGCTGCTCGACGTGCTGCCCGAGCGTGAGACCGACGCCGGGCGGTTCATGGGCATCACCGGATTCGCCACATCCATCCCGCAGTCGGTCGCCCCGTTCGCGGCCTCCGGCATCCTGCTCATCGGCGTCACCGGAGACGAGCGCAACTACACGCTGCTGTTCCTCGTCGCCGCGGTGTCGGTGGTCCTTGCAGGCTCCGTCGTGCTGCGCATCCGCTCCGTCCGCTGACCCGTCCTCTCCAGAAAGCACCCCAGATGTCTGTCACCGTCTCCCCGCTCCGTTTCGAGCACCACCGCGATGCCCTCGGGATCGGCGAGTCCGCTCCGCGGCTGAGCTGGATCGTCGAACGCGCACCAGAAGGATGGCGCCAGGCGCGCTACGAGATCGAGGACACGGAGGGCGGGAGCATCGTGGTCGACAGCGCCGAGTCGGTGCTCGTGGCGTGGCCGTTCGCCGCGCTCGATTCGCGAGAGCGCCGGTCGCTGCGGGTGCGGGTCGGCGGCGACGGGGGAGAGGTCTCGGAGTGGAGCGAGTGGGCCACGGTGGAGGCCGGCCTGCTCGAGCCCGGCGACTGGAGCGCGCAGATGATCGGCCCGGCGGATGCTGCGATCGCAGTTCCCCTCGTGCGGGGCCCGTTCGACGCGCGCGATGCCGCGATCAGCCGCGCGCGGATCTACGCGACTGCGCACGGTCTGTACGAGCTGGAGCTGAACGGATCACGCGTCGGCGACCACGAGCTCGCGCCGGGCTGGACGGCGTACGAGAGCCGTCTGCGGTATCAGACCTACGACGTCACCGACCTCGTCGCACCCGGCGCGAACGCGGTTGGCGCGTGGCTCGGCGACGGCTGGTGGCGTGGTCACCTGGGCTGGGACGGCCGTCGCGAGCTGTACGGCACGGAGCTGGGTGTGCTGGTGCAGCTGGAGATCGAGTACGCCGACGGCGAGCGTCAGGTCGTCGTGTCCGGCCCGGAGTGGACCTCGGCGGCGGGGGCGATCGTCGGCGCCGACCTCTACGACGGCGAGTCGTTCGACGCCCGGCGCCTGGACGAGGCGTGGTCGACCCCTGGCTTCGACGACAGCGGGTGGAGCCCCGTCGCGGTGCGGGACCTCGATGCGGTGCTGGTGGCTCCGGACGGGCCGCCGGTCCGGCATGTCGAGACGCTCACGGTGCAGGAGGTGTCGACGAGCCCGTCGGGCGCGACGATCCTCGACTTCGGGCAGAACCTCGTCGGACGCCTGCGCATCCGTGTGACGGGCGACCAGGGCGACATCGTGGTGCTGCGTCATGCCGAGATGCTCGAGCGCGGCGAGCTCGCGACCGAGCCGCTGCGCGGCGCGAAGGCGACCGACAGCTACACGTTGCGTGGCGGGGGCGTGGAGGAGTGGGCGCCCCGGTTCACCTTCCACGGCTTCCGCTACGCGGAGGTCACCGGGTGGCCGGGCGAGTTCGATCCGGCCGACATCGTCGCCGAGGTGCTGCACTCCGACCTGCGCCGCACCGGGTCGTTCGAGTCCTCCGAGCCCCTCGTGAACCGGCTGCATGAGAACGTCGTGTGGGGCATGCGCGGCAACTTCGTCGACGTCCCGACCGACTGCCCTCAGCGCGATGAGCGACTCGGATGGACCGGGGACCTCCAGGTGTTCGCGCCGACGGCCGAGTTCCTCTACGACTCCGCAGGCTTCCTCGCCTCCTGGCTGCGCGATCTCGCCGCCGAGCAGAAACAGTACGGCGGCACGCCCATGGTCGTGCCGGCGATCACGATCGGTTATCAAGGACCCATGGCGGCGTGGGCGGATGCCGCGACCGTCGTCCCGTGGACCCTCTATCGCGCCTACGGCGACCGTGGTGTTCTCGAGACCCAGTTCGACAGCATGGCAGCATGGGTCGACGAGGTGACGGCAGCGGCCGGTGACGACCGGATCTGGTCGAAGGGCTTCCAGTTCGGTGACTGGCTCGACCCGACAGCGCCCGCCGGGCGGCCGGAGGCGGCGCAGACCTACCCCGAGATCGTCGCGACGGCGTACTTCGCGCGGTCGGCGAGGATCGTGGCGGATGCCGCGGCGGTTCTCGGCCGCGACGAGGACTCGGCCCGTTTCGGCGAACTCGCCGATGAAGTGCGCGTCGCGTTCCACCGCGAGTACGTCTCGCGCTCAGGCAGGCTGCTGTCGGACAGCGCGACTGCATACGCTCTCGCGCTGCAGTTCGACCTGATCGACGGCCCTGATGCGCGGCGCCGGGCGGCCGACCGCCTCGCCGAGATCGTCCGCGGAAACGGCTTCACGATCTCGACCGGATTCGTCGGCACCCCGTTGATCTGCGATGCGCTCTCGGCGCACGGACACGCCGACGTCGCCTATCGGCTGCTGCTGCAGACCGAGGCGCCCTCGTGGCTCTACACCGTGAAGCAGGGGGCGACGACGATCTGGGAGCGCTGGGATTCGCTGCTGCCCGATGGCACCGTGAATCCGAGCGGGATGACGTCCTTCAACCACTACGCGTTCGGCTCCGTGGCGGACTGGCTGCACCGCGTCGTCGCCGGTCTCGCGCCCGCGGAGCCCGGCTACCGCCGGATCCGCATCGCCCCGCAGCCACCGCGAGCCGGGCTGACCTCGGCCGCCGCGCGGCTCGACACGCCCTACGGCGAGGCATCCGTGTCGTGGGCGCTCGCCGACGGCTCGGTCACGATCACGGCGACGGTGCCGGTCGGCGCGACCGCTGAGGTGGTGCTGCCCTCGGGGCAGACCGCGACGGTCGCGCACGGAGCACACGAGTGGATCGAGCCGTTCGAGGTCGACTCGACGATTCGCGTCGCAGCCTCGGTGGACACCCCGATGGGCTCGCTGATCGACGACGCCGATGCGATGGCGGTGTTCATGGGAGTCGTCACCAAATACGTGCCGGAGGCGGCCGCCCACATGAGCGGCGGGTTGAACGGGCGCGACGAGGTCACGCCGCGGCAGATCGCGGCGATGATGCCACACTCCGATGCCTTCCTCGCTGATCTCGAGCGCGGATTCGCATCGCTCGCCGCAGGCGACGGCATCCCCGATGACCTCTTCTCCCTGCCGGATCCGCAGACGGATGAGGCGCTCGTCGAGGCGGCGGGCATGCTCACCGGGCGCGACTTCTGGTCGACGCGCGAGGGCGACGGCATCCGCTCGCTCGTTCTTGTCGACGGCCCGCACGGAGTCCGGCGCCAGGCGGGGACCGCCGACAACCTCGGCTTCAACGAGAGCCTGCCCGCGACCTGCTTCCCTCCCGGTGTCGCGCTCGGCTCGACGTGGAACCCCGCGCTGATCCGCGAAGTCGGCGAGGCGCTTGGCCGCGAGGCGCGCGCTCTCGACGTCGACGTCCTGCTCGGACCGGCGATCAACATCAAGCGCTCGCCGCTGGGCGGACGCACGTTCGAATACTTCTCCGAAGACCCGCTGCTGACCGGACGGCTCGCCGCCGAGTACGTGCGCGGGCTGCAGTCGACCGGCGTCGGGGCGTCGCTCAAGCACTTCGCCGTCAACAACCAGGAGACCGACCGGATGCGGGTCAGCGCCGAAGTCGATGAGCGCGCGCTCCGCGAGATCTACCTGCCCGCATTCGAACGCGTCGTGACAGAGGCGCAGCCGGCGACCGTGATGAGCGCCTACAACGCGATCAACGGCGTCTTCTCGTCCGAGAACGAATGGCTGCTCACCGCCCTGTTGCGTGAGGAGTGGGGTTTCGAGGGGCTCGTCGTCTCGGACTGGGGAGCGATCAAGGACCGTGTCGAGGCGCTGCGCGCCGGACTCGACCTCGAGATGCCAGGCACAGGTGATGAGGGACGGGACGCGATCGTTGCAGCGGTCCGCGAGGGCAGGCTCGACCGGGCGAGCGTCGAGCGCGCGGTCGGTCGACTGCGCGCGCTGGCCGAGCGCACTGCGGCCCAGGCGCCCGCCGAGAGTGTCGATGCGGAAGCGCATCACGCTCTGGCGCGACGGGCTGCGGGGGAGGCGATCGTGCTGCTGCGCAATGAACGCGACACGCTGCCCCTCCGTCGGGGTCAGAGGATCGTCGTGCTCGGCGAGTTCGCAGAGAAGCCCCAGTACCAGGGGGGCGGCAGCTCGCACGTCAACCCGACCCGCCTCGACATCCCCCTGGACGAACTGCGTGCCGCTCTCGGCGACGTGGCCTACGAGCAGGGATACTCAGCGAATGCCGCCGAAGACGGTGCGGCCCTCCTCGACGCGGCCCGGGTCGCAGCCGCGGGTGCCGACGTCGCCGTGGTGTTCGTCGGGCTGTACGAGAAGGATCAGTCCGAGGGCTTCGATCGCACCCACCTCGATCTGCCGCCGCAGCATGTCGCCCTGATCGACGCGGTCACGGCCGTCGCGCCCCGCACCGTGGTCGTCCTGTCCAACGGCGGCGTGGTCTCGCTGGAGCCGTGGCACGACTCGGTCGACGCGATCGTCGAGGGGTGGGCGCTCGGGCAGGCGGTCGGCGGCGCGTTCGCCGACGTGCTCACGGGCGCGGTGAACCCGTCGGGGAGACTCGCGGAGTCGATTCCTCTCCGCCTGCAGGACACCCCGTCGTACCTCACCTTCCCGGGTGAGAACGAGACCGTCCGCTACGGGGAGGGCGTGTTCGTCGGCTACCGCTGGTACACGACGGCTGAGCAGCCGGTCCGGTATCCGTTCGGACACGGGCTGAGCTACACCTCCTTCGCGTACGAGGGGTTCGAAGTCGAGGCGACCGGGGAAGACACCGCCGTCGCACGCGCCACCGTGCGCAACACGGGCGCGCGCATCGGCGCAGACGTCGTCCAGCTCTATGTCGCACCCGCAGCATCCGGGGTCCGTCGGCCGGTGCGCGAGCTCGCCGCGTTCGCGAAGGTTGAGCTCGATCCCGGCGAGTCGGCGATCGTCGTGTTCGACCTCGACCGCCGCGCGTTCGCGTACTGGGACGTGACCCAAGGTCGCTGGCGCGTGGAGGCGGGTGCTCATGGAATCGAACTCGGCCACTCGTCCGCCGAGATCGTGGCAGCCGCATCCGTCCTGCTCGAGGGCGATGTCGAGGTACTTGAACCGCTCACGCTCGACTCCACCGTCGGGGAGTGGTTCGGTCACCCGGTCGTGGGCCCGGCGCTCATGCAGGCGATGATGGCCGGCGCCTCCGAGGAGCAGCTGGCAGCGGCATCCGAGAACGAGAACATGCTCAAGATGGTCGAATCGATGCCGATGGGGCAGTTCGCGCGCTTCCCCGGCGTCGAGATCCCGGATGCTGCGCTCGATCAGCTGATGGCGCTGAGCGTGTGAGGGCGGTGAGCGTCTGAGGGGCGTCAGGCGGGGCGTCGGGGTCACGACGTCTCGGCGCCCGCGGAGTCCGCGCCGTTCGGATGCCTCGGCGAACGCCCGCACGATGAACGCGACGACGATCACGAGCGCCACGACGATTGCGCTGAACACGAGTGCCAGCACCTCGATGACCGCCAGCAGGACCGCGAGCGCTGTGATACCCACATCCCTCAGCGCGTTCATCGCGACCGTGTTCGGAGGTCGGTGCGCGAGGCGAGATCCAGCGTGCTCACGTACGGAGTGGCTCTGGTCCCGACCTGGATCAGTGTTTCTGCGGCGTAGGCGAGCGCGGCGAACGCCGCGTCGCCCGGGCGCGGATCGCCGTCGCCGGCGGACCGTCGGGAGGACAGGGGGAGGTTGTCGGGGGATGCGGTGGACATGCTCCCAGCTTCTGCTCCTGGCGATCGTCCTGTCGTCGTGCCGGGGGATGAGATCCGCGTCATACCCGCGGGGGAGACCGTTCTGCGCAAACGTTGAATTCCACGGGAAAAGCCGGGAGAAATAGATACCTCCACATGGAGGTTTTCTGCTAGCCTGGCCCACAGGGCAGCGAAGATGCCCCTCGTTCTCACTAGCAAGGAAGGTCACCGTGGCCCTGCCAGAAACCTCGGTTCAGCTGTACACCCTCGCAGCGGAGTTCTCCGCCGACATGGAAGGCTCGCTCGACAAGCTCGCCGCCATCGGCCTCCGCAACGTCGAGGCGTTCGACTTCGTCCGCCGTCCTGACGAGATCCGCGCGGCGCTCGACGCCTCGGGCCTCGCCTCGCCGACCGGCCACGCACCGCTGCTCTCCGACGAGCTGTGGACGCCCGACGGCTCGATCCCGACGCCCGCTCCCGAGGTCGTGTTCGAGGCTGCTGCGAAAGTGGGCCTGAAGACGGTCATCGACCCGTTCGTCGCGCCCGACCGCTGGTTCACGCTGGAAGGCGTGACCGACATCGCCGATCGCCTCAACGCTCTCGTCGACACGGCTG
>Ga0308157_10003538_pt1 | contig 22507 bp, 22 predicted proteins | sample PhyBR1_FD_201035 | JGI IMG/M metagenome (GOLD analysis project Ga0308157, IMG submission 201035) | Phyllosphere microbial communities from UC Gill Tract Community Farm, Albany, California, United States - DLSLB.R1 | ecosystem: Host-associated > Plants > Phyllosphere > Unclassified | place: USA...
GCTTGCGGTATTTTTCTGGAAATGGCCAAAACCTGATGACCTGCTTCGGCAAATTTCAAGGCTAATTCGTAACCAATTCCTCTGCTTGTTCCTGTAACGATAATATTTTTCATGTAGCAAAAATAATCAAATGCTGTAAAACAGCCTCTTATTTGTTCATCGTTATTTCTTGCGTTGGCGAAATCGCAATTTTGGTTACTGCAGGCAATAATTCTTGTGTGAATGCTGTGATATGAGGAATATCCATTAATTTAAATTCGTCTGAAACATGGTGATAATAATCAAAGTTTTCAAAATCGAAAGTACTTAGGGATTGGCATGGTTTTCCAAAAGCTTGAAAAAACGAATAATTATCAGAGCGGTAGAATAATTGATATTCTGCTTCTTTCGGTAAAAATCCAATGGTGTTTTTTCCTGTATATTCGTTTATTTTTTGCGCCATATTCGATTTATCAAAACCAGTTATGTAAGCCAAATAATCTCGTTTCATTGGCACACCAATCATTTCTATGTTTAATTGTGTATAAAGATTGAAATTTTGTTTTTTCAATTTCTCTACTAAACTTTTTGAACCTAGTAATCCTTTTTCTTCTCCAGCAAAAAACACAATTAAGATGCTTCGTTTATTCGCTTTAGTTTCGCTAAAATATTTTGCCATCGCAGCTACAGAAGTTACTCCAGAAGCATCATCGTTTGCCCCATTATTTATTTTATCGGCTTGTTCTTTTTTCTCTAAACCAATATGATCGTAATGTGCGCTCAGGACCACAAATTCTTTTTTTAATTGAGGATCTGTTCCTTCAATAACTCCAACAATGTTGAAAGCTGGCAAATCAAAATTAGTCAGAGTATCGCGATAGGTTTTAAAATAGGGTTTGATTTTATTTTTCTTTAAAAAGTCTTCCAAGAAAACCGCAGCTTTTTCAATTCCTTGCGTTCCTGTCTCACGGCCTTCCAATTCGTCAGAAGAAAGATATTTTAGAAAATCTGAAATTTCAGATTCTTTTACTTTATAGCTAATTTCTAATGGCTTTGAATCTGTTTTTGCTCCACTTTCATTTGAAGTTGAAGTTCCCGATTTACACGCTAAAAAAATAAATGGAAGCAAAAAGTATAGCTTTCTCATGGTTTTCTGTTTTTATTGATAATTGATAATACTATTATTGGACTATAAACTTATGAAAAGTAATAGAATATTCATAAAAAAACCCTTTCAAACTAAAAGCTGAAAGGGTTTTAAAATTTATTTTGAAATCTATTTATCCAGCAATAACTGCTCTAGAAATTACGATTTTCTGAATTTCAGAAGTTCCTTCGTAAATCTGAGTAATTTTAGCATCACGCATAAAACGCTCTACGTGGTATTCTTTTACATACCCGTTTCCTCCGTGAATTTGAACAGCTTCAACTGAAGTATCCATTGCAACCTGCGAAGCAAATAATTTTGCCATTGCACCGCTCACGTCGTAATTTTTATGATTGTCTTTATCCCAAGCTGCTTTCATACATAAATGACGCGCTGCTTCGATATTTACTGCCATATCTGCCAATTTAAAAGCAATTGCCTGATGGTTGCAAATTTCAGTTCCAAAAGCTTTACGCTCTTTAGAATATTTTAAAGCCAATTCATAAGCTCCTGAAGCAATTCCTAATGCTTGAGAAGCTATTCCTATTCTACCTCCAGCAAGGGTTTTCATTGCAAATTTAAACCCGAAACCATCTTCACCAATTCTGTTTTCTTTTGGAACTTTAACATCAGAAAACATTAATGAATGTGTATCAGAACCACGGATTCCCATTTTCTGTTCTTTAGTACCAACTGAAAAACCTGGCATATCTTTCGTCATAATCAAAGCATTGATTCCTTTGTGCTTTAATTCTGGATGTGTTTGTGCAATTACTAAATATACAGATGCTGTATTTCCGTTTGTGATCCAGTTTTTTGTACCGTTAACCAAATAATGATCTCCCATATCAACCGCAGTTGTTTTTTGCGAAGTTGCATCACTTCCTGCTTCTGGCTCGCTCAAACAGAAAGCACCGTGAATTTCTCCAGAAGCCAAACCTGGAAGATATTTTTGTTTTTGCTCTTCGGTACCATATTCTTGTAATCCCCAACAAACTAATGAATTGTTTACAGACATTACAACAGATGCAGAAGCATCTACTTTAGAAATTTCTTCCATTGCAATAACATAAGAAATAGCGTCTAAACCGCTTCCTCCATATTTAGGATCAACCATCATTCCCATAAATCCAAGCTCACCCATTTTTTTGATTTGCTCAGTTGGAAAAGTCTGGTTTTCGTCACGTTCAATAACTCCCGGCAATAATTCATTTTGAGCAAAATCTCTTGCGGCCTGCTGAATCATTAAATGTTCTTCGGTAAGATTAAAATCCATAGTAGTATTCTTTAAAGTTTTTTCAACCCAATTTCAAAAAGAAATTTTAGTTGATGGTTTTTTATGTTTTGTTTTTTTTCAGCACCTAAAACTTTTCGGTTCAAAGGCTTCCAAAGATACTTTTTAAAAGTGTAATTTACAATGCGCGCATATAAAATTAATAGATCAGCAAAGATTACGATAACGTTTTCGTGATTATTTAGCTTTTTCTTCAAATCAGCATTAATCTCGCAACAATTCTTTTAAAACTTAAAGGTCAATTTTTCTTTTTAAAGCATAAAAAAACGAACATTTTTGGCAGATTTATATCAGTCAATCCTTAAACAATTCTTAAAACGCGTAAATCTACGTAAAACTAGTCTTACTAATTTGATTTTTAATGCAATAGAAAAATTAAATGTATATTTTACAGAAAAAAAACATTCTGAAAATGAACCAAATATTAATAAATTACTATTATTTTTGCCTTAAAAATAATAAATTGATAGAATATGAAAAAGATTTTACTTTTACTGATAATCCTTTTAAGCTTACCATTTTCTACTGTTTCGGCACAAACTCAAATCGAAGTTAACGGTGTGACAGTTCCTAGAAAAATAGAATTTCAAGGCAAGTCATTACAGTTAAACGGAGCAGGCGGAAGATCAAAAATGTGGCTGGAAGTATATGTTCAGGCATTGTATTTATCTCAATTAGCTCAGGATCCACAATTCATTATTGATAGTGATACGGAAATGGCTGTTAGAATCGAAATTACTTCTTCTATGGTTTCTTCAAACAAACTGACAAAAGCAATGAACGCAGGTTTTGAAAAATCTGCAGGAGCAAATCTGGAACAATTGCGCCCTAGAATCGAACAGCTAAAAAGTTTTCTAAGTGACGCAATTACAGAAAAAGATGTATTTGTTTTAGCTTACAACCCTTTTGACCAAAATGTTTACGTTTCTAAAAATGAAGTCTTGAAAGGAAAAATTCCTGGATTTGATTTCAAAAAAGCATTATTCGGAATCTGGCTTTCTGACAAACCAGTTGACGAAACTTTGAAAAAACACTTATTAGGACAATAGTTCTTAATTTTCTAAATATTCAAAAAGCCGAAAACCTAATAGTTTTCGGCTTTTCTTTTTTGTTTGCTAAATTTGCTGCAAAATACATTATTCGCATTATTCTATTTTATACATTTACGCAAAATAAACATATCACAACAAAATGAAAGATTTATTACAACAATTTGAAAACAAAGCACCTGAAATTGTTTTTAATTGGAAAGATTCTGAAACAGAAGCCGAAGGGTGGACTGTTATTAATTCACTTCGTGGAGGAGCTGCGGGTGGAGGAACAAGAATGAGAAAAGGCTTAGACATGAACGAAGTTTTGTCATTGGCAAAAACTATGGAAGTTAAATTCTCAGTTTCTGGTCCTGCAATTGGAGGAGCTAAATCTGGAATTAACTTTGACCCAAACGATTCTCGCAAAAAAGGTGTTTTGCAACGATGGTACAAAGCCGTTTCTCCGTTATTGAAAAGTTATTATGGAACTGGTGGAGATTTGAATGTTGATGAGATTCACGAAGTTATTCCGATGACAGAAGAATGTGGTGTTTGGCATCCGCAGGAAGGTGTTTTCAATGGACACTTTAAACCAACAGAAGCTGATAAAATCAATAGAATTGGTCAATTACGTCAGGGTGTAATTAAGGTTATCGAAAACCCTAAATTCTCTCCAGACGTAACTAGAAAATATACAGTTGCCGATATGATTACGGGTTATGGCGTTGCCGAAGCGGTTCGTCATTTTTACGCAACTTATGGCGGAGACATAAAAGGTAAAAAAGCAATCGTACAAGGTTTTGGAAACGTAGGTTCTGCAGCTGCTTTTTATTTAGCCGAAATGGGCGCAAAAGTTATCGGAATCATCGATCGCGACGGTGGATTAATAAAAGAAGAAGGTTTCTCTTTTGAAGAAATTAGAACGTTGTTTTTAAATAAAGACGGAAATAAATTGGTTGCGGATAATATGATCCCGTTTGATGAAATCAATTCTAAAATCTGGACAATCGGCGCAGAGATTTTCACTCCATGTGCTGCATCTAGATTGGTAACTCAAGCGCAAATTGATAGTTTAATTGCAAATGGATTGGAAGTTATTTCTTGCGGTGCGAATGTTCCTTTTGCTGACAAGGAAATTTTCTTTGGTTCTATTATGGAAGAAGTTGACCGTAAGGTAAGTTTAATTCCAGACTTTATTTCAAACTGTGGAATGGCACGAGTTTTTGCTTATTTCATGGAGAAAAAAGTTCAAATGACAGATGAGGCTATTTTTAACGATACTTCAGACACAATTAAAAATGCGATTGTAAAAGCTCATGCTTTAAGTCAATCAAAAACAAATATCAGCGCAACTGCTTTTGAAATTGCATTGAAACAGTTAGTGTAAATTGATTTATATCTCAATCTAAACGAGCCGCATTATTGTTGGCTCTTTTTTTTTAACCGCAAAGTTCGCAAAGGTTTACGCAAAGAACGTTAGGTTATTTCTCGCAAAGTCGCGAAGTCACAAAAAAACTAAAAAAAGAAAAACTTTGCGACTTCGTGACTTTGCGAGATTTAAAAACAAATCGCTTTGCGAACCTTGCGTAAACCTTTGCGAACTTAGCGGTTAAATTCTCTCTTTCATTCTAAACAATTTTTACTACTTTTAAACGTTTTTAAAATAATACATTTCAAAATTCAGAATCTAAATGAGTTCGTCTATTTCTACAGATCAAAAGAAATCATTGCTATTCACAACAGCTATATATGCGGCAATAATTCTATTGTTGCTTTTTATACGTTTCTGGCCTCCTTATAATCCAGAAAACAATGTAGCTCTTGCTGATGGCGGCGGAGGTGGCGGTGGCGTAACTGTAAATTTCGGAGACAGCGATTTAGGCTCTGGTGCCAATTATAAAAGCGAAGTTCTGGATGTAAAAAACAATGTAAAACAAGCAACTCCTAAAGCAACTCCTAAAGAAGAAGCTATAATTAGTCAAGAAAATACAACTGCTGATAATGATGTTGTTATTCCGACCAAAGAGAAGCCGAAAAAACCTGTTCCTGTTGAAAAACCAATACAAAAACCTGTACCAGAAAAACCAAAAGTTTCTAACTCAACAAATGATGCTTTAGCCAGCATTATGAAAGGTTCTAATAAAGGTGGCGATGGAGACGATAAAGCAGCTGGAAATAAAGGAAAAGCAAACGGAAGTTTAAACTCAAACGGATATTACGGATCTGGTGGCTCTGGCGGAGGAACTGGAGGCGGTAACGGAACTGGAAATGGCATTGGCACAGGAAGCGGTTACGGAGCCGGAAGCGGCGGAGGTTCTGGTGGAGGATCTGGATATTCTTTGAACGGACGAAAAGCATTATCTAAGCCAGCTCCAAAATATACTTGTAATGAAGAAGGAACTGTTGTGGTTGAAGTTACAGTCGATCAAACTGGAAAAACCGTTAGTGCTACTGCAGGAATAAAAGGAACAACAAACAAAGCAAGTTGCTTATTAGAACAAGCCAAAATTGCCGCATTAAATACAAAATGGTCTGCTGATGACAATGCTGCACCAAAACAAGTTGGACGAATTATTTATAATTTTAACTTGAATTAAAAAACACGAATTTCACGGATTTGCACGAATCTGCTATTATAAAAAAGGCTTTCAGAAATATCTGAAAGCCTTTTTTGTATCCAACCTGTTTGTCATTTCGACGAAGGAGAAATCTTCGCGAGAGACTCTACAAAGATTGGCTTCTCTTTGAGGAGTTACTTGCGAAGATTTCTCCTTCGTCGAAATGACAAGATTATGTTGTTTTCTTTTTGTTCGAATAAAAAAATGGGCGAATCAACGTTATGCTGATTGGCCCATTTTTTTATTGTGGTCACGCCCTAATATTAAATCTATTTCGGACTTGTTGCAATTACAAACTTCAGATTGTTCTTTACTCCTATCTGTAAAACATCTACTAAGTCTTGAACTTGTAGGTTAAACGGAATTCGAACCACAACAGTTTGTTCTTTATCTGTTCCTATTTTTGACATTAAACTCGTTTCAAGGTTTTCAAAATCAACCTCCTGTTTATCAATGTAGAACTTTTTATCTTCGGTAACCGATAAACTAATTAATTGTTTATTGGTCTTTTCATTCGCTTTAGCTTTTGGCAATGTCATCTTAATCACATTCGGATTTGCCAGTGTTGAGATAATTAAGAAAAACAACAGCAGGAAAAACATGATATCGCTCAAAGATGAAGTTGCAACTTCGGCGTGAAATCTTCTTTTTCTTTTAATAGACATGACTTATGCTCTTTGAATTATATTGACAAATTCTAAAATCTGTTTCTGAATTTTTAAAGCAAAATTATCAATCTTTCCGTTCAACAAGTGGTAAGCGCTATACGCAATAATACCCACAATTAATCCAGAACCAGAACTGATCATTTTTTCGTATAAACCTCCAGAAATGTTTCCGATGCTAATGTTTTCTGTAACCGAAATGCTATAGAAAATTTTAATAACCCCAGAAATCGTTCCGATGAAACCTAACGTTGGTGCAATACCAGCAATAAGTCCAAGATGACCTAAATGTCTTTCCATTTCGCCAATTTCGATATCGGCAGCACGATCCATGTTGGCTTCAATTTCTGAAATTGGTCTTCCGATTACCAAAACACCTTCTTTTAAAATATTTCCGGCCGCAGTATTATTTCTTTCTACAATTGTTCTTGCTAATTCAATATTTCCAGAATGTAATTTCTCGCCAATATCTTGCATTAATCTGCTATCAATTTTAGATGCTCGGCTTATGTACATATAACGTTCAAAAATCAAGTAAATAGTGTAAAACAATAAAATCGCAATCGGAATTAGAAACACTCCCCCTTTCATGATGAAACCAAACATTGAAATTTCATTTTGCGGCGCTGCAATCTTCTCGATCACTACATTTGAAGCATTTGCGATTGTATCTGTTTGTAACTGAATAAAACTAAACATATATTAATTCTGGTTTTTAATAATTAATTCTAAAAAATATTTGAAATTTGCAATAAAGATAATTTTCGCTGTAATATTAAACTACAAAAATCGAAATTTATTTCAATCAACAACCATTTTATCTAAACAAATGAACTATCAAGAGACCACCAATTGGATGTTTAATCAACTTCCAATGTACCAATTGCAAGGTGCTTCGGCGTATAAAGAAGATTTAACGAATATCAAATTGTTGGCGGCTCATCTTGATAATCCGCAAAACGAGCTAAAATGTATTCACGTTGCGGGGACAAACGGAAAAGGTTCTACCTCACATATGCTTTCGTCTGTTTTACAAGAAGCAGGTTATAAAGTCGGATTATATACTTCTCCGCACTTGAAAGATTTTAGGGAAAGAATAAAAATAAACGGTAGAGAAATCTCAGAAGAATTCGTGATTGAATTTATCGCAAAACACAAAGATTTTTTTGAAGCAAATGATATGAGTTTCTTCGAAATGTCGGTCGGTTTGGCTTTTGATTATTTTGCTGCAGAAAAAGTAGATATTGCGATTATCGAAGTTGGTTTGGGCGGAAGATTGGATGCTACTAATATTATTACGCCTTTGGTTTCGGTAATTACCAATATTGGTTTAGATCATACTCAGTTTTTAGGAAATACATTGGAAGCCATTGCTGGAGAAAAAGCGGGAATTATAAAACCGAATATTCCTGTTGTTATTGGCGAATATACCGATGAAACTAAACCAGTATTTTTGGCTAAAGCCGAAGAAAACAACGCACCGATTTCTTTTGCTTCAGATTTAATTGATCAGATTTATTTATCGGACTTAATTGGAGATTATCAGTTTCATAATAAAAAAACGGTTCAGCAGACGATCTCGATTTTGAATAATGAAACCGATTTTAAAATTTCGATCGAACAGTTGAAAGAAGGTTTATTGCATGTTGTAAAAAATACGGGTTTGCAAGGAAGATGGCAGCAATTGGGAGAAAACCCAAAAATTATTTGCGACACGGCTCACAACAAACACGGGTTAACGGTTGTAATGAATCAGCTGAAGAATGAAAAATACGAGAAACTTCATATTGTTTTAGGAGTTGTAAATGATAAAGATTTGGATTCTATTTTGCCGCTTTTTCCAAAAGAAGCTATATATTATTTCTGCAATCCAGATTCGTCACGGGCTTTGCCAGCTGAAACCTTACAAAGCGAAGCAAAAAAACATGATTTGATTGGAGAAAAATACGATTCTGTTGCCATCGCTTTCGCGGAAGCGAAGAAAAATGCTTTAGAAAATGATTTTATTTACGTTGGCGGAAGTACTTTTGTTGTTGCCGAATTGCCTTTGAACTAAAATATACTTTTGATCTAGAAAAAACTTTAAAAAATTCATTTTAATAACAAATTCATAAACAAATAGATATGAGTTATTTTTAAAAAAGTTTTATTTTTTATTCTTTTTTCTTTGCAGGACTCGAAAACAAGCGTATATTTGCACTCGCAATCACAAACGATAGCAACCTAGTAAAATAGGGCGATTAGCTCAGCTGGTTCAGAGCACCTCGTTTACACCGAGGGGGTCGGGGGTTCGAACCCCTCATCGCCCACCAAGAAACTCCTTAAGAAATTAAGGAGTTTTGTTTTAAATAAGAGGACTGAAAAGAATATTTAAAAATTCATAAAAGTTAGAAATTGTTTGCAGAACTCAAAAACAAACGTATATTTGCACTCGCAATCACAAACGATAGCAACCTAGTAAAATAGGGCGATTAGCTCAGCTGGTTCAGAGCACCTCGTTTACACCGAGGGGGTCGGGGGTTCGAACCCCTCATCGCCCACCGAGAAACTCCTTAAGAAATTAAGGAGTTTTTTTTTACCCTTCTTTCATTTTTTTTCAAGAACATCAAAAATTTAAAATTATGAGCGAACTGATAGGCTTCAATGTTAGAGTTTATGCTTTTTGTATAAATGACAATAAAATTTTAGCACTGCATGAAAGATATGCTGGAACACAAATATGCAAATTACCAGGAGGAGGCCTTGAATTTGGAGAAGGAACAATTGAATGCCTTCATAGAGAATTTGAAGAAGAATTAAACTTAAAAATCGAAATATTAGATCATCTTTACACGCAGGAGGCCTTTATTGAATCTCGCATAAAAGACAACAAACAGATTCTTAATATTTATTATACAGCCAAAATTCTCAATCTTGAGGACTTAAAAGTTCAAATTCCAGGATTAGAAAAATTAGAATGGATAGATATTGATTCTAAAGAAAATCCCTTTGTTTTGCAAGCGGACATAATTGCATTTGAGAAATTGAAGAAAAAGCAATCAATCGAATAATTAATTCTCAATTACTTATCATTCTTGATTTCTAATTTAACTAAACACAATCTTGTCTATATTTAACTCGCAATTGAAAAAACAATAAAAGAAAACATCCTTTTAAATCATAAAAAAAAACTCCATTATTTCTAATGGAGTTTTTTTTTATGTGATTTCGCTTTTTACTTACCTAACTCTTTATCAATTTCTTTAATAAGTTCAACTGCGAGTGGTTTTGTATTTTCTTTATAAACCCTTATGTTATTTTTACCCAGCTTAACAAGATACTCAAGTGTCTTTTTATATTTAGGATCTGAATATAATTCTTTTTCTGGCTCATCTGCATTTTCTATTTCTTTATCAAAACACTTAAACAAAAATTCAGTATACATTTTATCCACTTCATTAGCAGCTGGAACAAATATTTGATAATAGTTTAAGATTTTCTGTTTCAATTTTTCGTCTTCAATGTAGCCAAGTTTACCACTTGATTTAAAACTTTCATAATTACCTATAGTCAATGTTTGCCCATGTGAATGAATTGGGAAATTAACTTTACTTTTAGATCTATAAATACTGTCCAGTTGAGAAGTCGTTAATGCCAAAATTTTTTCATATTCTGCGTTTGTCTTTTGGTATGCGTGTATTTCTCTATCGATACTTTCTATATCATTCTTTAAATCGTTCTTTAAATTAGCCAGAAACACAGATACTTCTTCTTGTTGATGTCTATGCTCGCTCCAACTGTGCAACCATATCGAAAGCGTCACAGCAAAAACGATTATAAATATTTCTATAATGATCTCTTTTACTTTCTCACCTACTGTGTGTTCTGGTTTTTTCACTGCTTTGTAAATTTTGTTTGAATGCTTGGTTATTTCTTCTTGCATAATTTAGTTTTGTAATTTTAATTCTAGTTGTTATTTGTAGTTTATTTTAGTCTGCTATTTAATTCTACGAGTTCAAAAGCGAATATAATACTATTTGCAAAATCTCTTATTAATTTCTTAAATTCCACATAAAACTTTTCTTAAATAGTTAAAATAAGAACTACAAAAAAACTCCTCAATTTCTTAAGGAGTTTTTCTACGCTTTTAGACTTTAACAATCTACCATTATTGCTTTTGTATTTTCTCACATACTTTTTCAAGAAGATTCTTAGTCTGCTTAAAATATCTCATTTTATCATCAATCTCTTTTATTTTAGCTTGAAAAAGCTCGAGCGTTTCGGGTTTTGAGTCAGTCGTTTCGAACCAGCTAATCAATATTTTTTTTATTTCTGCTAAAGTAAATCCGACTTCTCTTGCTTCTATAATAATTTCTAAACGCTCAATAGTATTAGCATCGTAATGTTTATAGTTATTAGATGTCACCTTTTCATCCGCCAATCCTTTGATCATTCCTAAATTCTCGTAATATCTAATAGTATGAATCGACAATCCTGTCTTTTTTGATAGTTCGTTTACAAGCATAACATTTATTTTTTTCAATAAAAAACAACAAAGTATAGAGTATAGTCTATACTATTTGGTTACAAATATACTAATTGTTTTTAGTTTTAAAATTTTAAACCATAAAAAATGAGAGAAAAACAATTTTCGAAACAGAAAACACAACAGAATTAAAATGTTTTCATAAAAAAACTCCATTATTTCTAATGAAGTTTTTGTTTACTTTTATCAAAACTTCCAAAATGAGCAACGTCATTAAAAAAATCAGAATTGCAGCTTTTATTATCGCATTTACAATGTGTAACTATTTTTACGCTCAAACAAATAAACCGGAAACCGAACTAGATGTTTTATTTCAAAAAGCACTTCAATCAAAAACTTTTAACGGAAATGTTTTAGTTGCTAGTAAAGGGAAGATCATATACGAAAAGGCTTTCGGTCAAGCCGATGCGAGCAACACAATACCATTAAATAAAAATTACCGTTTTCATATTGGTTCAATTGCTAAAGAGTTTAACGCTGTTGGAATTATGATGTTAAAAGAGCAAGGGAAATTAAAACTTAACGACTCGATTTCTAAATTTCTTCCTGAACTTCCATCTTGGGCTAATAGGATTAAGATTATCCATTTGCTTCAGTACACCAGCGGACTTCCTCAAATAAAGTGGAATGAAGTCAATCAAGATTCAGACAATATGGCTTTTCTACAAAAGACCTTAAATTTAGAATTTGAACCGGGATCTCAATACGATTACAACAACAATAATGTGTTTTTACAAAGACGTATTATTGAAAAAATTACCAACATGACTTTTAATTCTTTTGTGATGAAGAAAATCTTAAAACCCATCGGAATTAAAAATGCAGTTGTAGATCCTGACGACAAAGAACCTCTTTTTGCAAAATCTTTTAATAAAGAAGGCAAACAAGATCTTCTAAAATATAACATTTCGGGTTGGACTGCTTTAAATCTAACTGATTTTTATAAATGGTCTGAAGCTATTAATTCTTTTAAAATTATTAATAAGCAATCTACACATGAACTTTTTGAACCTTTTTCTAAAGACAATCAAACAGGTCTTGGTAGTGGAACTATCGAAAACGGAAAAATAACGAGTCACATACACGATGGTGCCGCTTTTAATTATCAGGCTTTATTAATCAGTAATCCTAATTTGACGATTATTCTGATGACCAATAACAAACAAAATAATTTGGAGGAAATTAGTAATTCAATAGAATCCATACTTAATAAATAGCATTCCTTTCTCAATAATAAAAAAAGCTCCATTATTTCTAATGGAGCTTTTTTATTAAAATCATACTAAAGTCTTTATTTCAATTTTGTCAACGCTACAGAATTTCTCAGCAAAAACACATATTGAAAATAATCCGCTGTAGCAGAATCTTTTAGAGGCACAATATTCTCTCCAAAAGCTCTAGATTTTACTGTTATTAAATTTTGCGACTTCAAGTAAGGTGAATTTTTCCCGTTAAGTTTAAAAAGTGTAATTGATTCTGGCTTGCTCAATTCTTTTAGATCATTAATTCCTTTTACGAGCATTAATGGGCCGTCAGCATTTATCCAATCTACTTTTTCATTTTCAGGAGTTGGAAACTGAGGGGTTTTAGGAAGATACATTTCACTATCAACTGTATAGCTTACCAAACTTGTCACTTTTACTTCCGAATCTTTTAGTCCTGTGGCAAAAGTTGCTCTGCCCGATTCTGTTTTCTTTTGCAGTGTATGAAAAAATCCAAAAAGCCCATAGAATTTTTCATTTTCAAGATGCATTTTCTGAATTGCATTTTTAAAATTACTCACCATTGCTTCGTCTCTTGAACCTTTTGATTCGTCATCAAAGTTTTTATCAATTCCGATTACGGTAATTTTTAGAGAATTAGCCAAATTTTGATTGTAATCATGCGCCGCGCTCCATTTATCAAATAATTCCTGACTTGACTGTTGCGGAATTCTTTTTTTAATTGATTCAACAACTTCTCTCAAAGCCACTTTATTTTTTTCTTTTTCTAAAAATAAAAAAGCATTCAATTTTTTAGCTGTCAAGCTATCCATTTCGGCAATATAATATTTGATTCCTAATTTTTTATTCAAGAAAAAAAGCATTTCCTGATCTATCTTTTGGTTATCCGCATAACCGTGAATTTCTCCTAATAAGAAAACCTGTGATTTATAAAACTCATCATCAAACAACTTTTCATCGATAGAAGCCCCAATCTGAACTTTATTTTTTGACAAATAACTTATATTATCATCATCTTTCGATTCTAAAAATAATTTATTGCTGATATACAAATAGGCAATAAAAAGTAAAATAATACTCAAAAGGCTAATAAACGTGATTTTGATAAATTTTAAAATTTTCTTCATGGTTATAGATTATGGTTGTTTTGATTTTGATGTAAAAATATTTTTATTCGGCACAAGATTCAATTTTTATTGACCGAATTGTCGTTTCTAGAAGATGAATTGTTCTATTCTTCTACGATTTATTTATCCATATCTCAGCTATTGAAGTTTTTAGCTGGTTTTTATAAAGAAGATGTTTTTTTCTTATAAGTACACGATTCTTTGTTAGGCTAGAATAAATCATTCGTACCTTTAAAGAATCAAAAAAATAAAAACTTCACAACTTAAAATGGAAATATTAATAATTACTGGCCCTCCTTATTCTGGAAAAGGTACACAATGCGAAATTTTAAAAGACGAACTTAAATTTGAGCATATTTCAACTGGAGACAGATGCCGTTTGGAAAAACAAAATGAAACGGAAATTGGAAAAATAATGTCTCAATATGAAGAAAAAGGAGATTTGGTTCCTGATTCTATAATGAAAGATCTTTTCAGTAAAATATTGGATGAAAACAGAAATGCAAACGGAATTATCTTAGACGGCTACCCGAGAACCGAACCACAAGTAAATGATTTATTAGAACTTGTTAAATCTAAAAATCTGGAAATTGGAAAAGTAATTAATATTGATGTTCCAAAAGAAGAGCTTTTAAAAAGAGCGCAAAAAAGAGCTGAAACTTCTAACAGAAAAGACGATAAAGATGCCAACATTCATATTAAAAGAATCGAAGTTTTTGAAAGCTCAACCAGACCAGCAATCGAATATATGAAGTCAAAAATTAAAGTCTTGACTTTTGACGGGATGGGTAAAATTGAAGAGATAACAAAACGAATTAAAGATAATTTGTAAAACAATGCAATAGCTTATTAAATTACAACCTTATTAAATCCAATAAAAAAAACTCCATTATTTCTAATGGAGTTTTTTTATTACACTAATTGTTATTTTACTCTTACTAAATCTAAGTCCTGAAAATCAAAACTAAAATCAATGTTTGGAGAGATGCCTTTCATTTTAATAGATTGAGCTTTGCCATTTTCATCCAGAGAAAACATTGCCATTGCATCACAATTCATCGCTTGATATTCCCATTTTATGGCAAATGTATTAGCATTATAAAAAGCCATTGGACCATTTAATTTAGGTGAACGGTATGATTTAAACCATAATTGTTTATTTTTTTCAAATACTTCAATTTCGCCAAACCACTTATCAGCATAAACACCTATAAAATCTTCATTTTTTATTTTTACATTTTTTGCCAGCTTTACTTTTTGCCATACTTTTTTGGTTACATCATCACCCGAATTTCTGTCTTCACTCATCCATTCTACCAATTTATCGGTCCATCCAAAATCATCTAAACCTAAATAACTATCAGAAATGGTATTGCTAACTGCTGTAAAAAGTCCACCTCCTCCATTTTCAGTATTGGTTAAAATTACAATCCCCAAATTTAAATCTGGATACATGGTTACAATAGAGAGCATTCCAGGCAAACCTCCAGTATGCGATACTTTTAAATATCCTTTTTCGTCTGATAATTGCCAACCTAAACCATAACCATTAAAATGAGAATTGTACCTAGGATTTTGATCTGTTTCCTGAACAGTATGTATTCTCCACATTTCATTGTGGTTCTTTAAGGAAAAAAGCGTCGTTTTCAAATCTGGTCCGTACTGACCTTTATTCAAACGGACTATCATCCATTTCGCCATATCTTGAGCATTAGAAAACATACCACCCGCAGCGGCATTAATTTGATCATTAAACCCTTCAATTTTCTTTATCGTTCCAGATTCAGACGAATGTGAAACTGCAAAATTAGATGTATCTTTTATTAAACTACTTCCAACAAAAGTATTGTTCATTTGCAAAGGAGCAATGATTCTTTTTTGTACAAATTCCTCATAACTCATACCGCTTACTCTTGCAATTATTTCGCCGGCTACGACATAAAGCAAATTATCATAATCCCATTTAGTTCGAAAAGCTGAAACAGGCTTAAAATGCTGAAAACTTGTCAAGACATCTTTAATGGTAAAATTAGTACCGTCAGGAAAAAACATCAAGTCACCTGCTCCCAATCCTAATCCGCTACGATGAGTCAGTAAATCCTGTATATTAAAATTCTCCGTCACATAATCATTATACATTTTAAATTCAGGAGCATAATCTTTTACCTTATCGGTCCATTTTAATTTTCCTTCATCCTCCAAAATAGAAAGTGCTGCCGTTGTAAATGCTTTGCTATTTGAGGCAATTTGAAAATTAGTATTTTCATTTACAGCTTTCTTTGTTTCTATCGAACCAACTCCGTAGCCTTTTAAATGAATTATTTTTCCATCTTTAACAACTGCAATTGATGCTCCTGCTACTTTAAATTTCACCAAGGCAGATTCCATCAATACATCAATATTTTGTGATGTTATTTGACTAAAGGCGGTTGCTGACGAAAAACAGATACAAATAACTAATACTAAATAACTATTTACTTTTTTCATTTATAGATTTAATTAATGTTTCCAATTCCGTTTTTTTCTGGTTCACAATTATCAATTGACTTTTATCGTCTAAAAGAATTTTCTCTACAAATTCTTTATCAGGATTTGCTTTCCAGTTCTTCAATTCTTTAAACTTATTCTTTAGGAGTTTAATTTTTTCCTTACTGTCTTTTGAAATAATCACCATTTTAGTCAGCGGTGTATGCTTCATTTTTTCAATACTGCTCTCCGTAATTTGATCTTCATATTCTGTTCTGGAACGATAACGAAACATTTTATTTATAACCTTAAAATCTTTTTCATTTTCTGTAATCACATAACGATACGTCATGATATTATTTAATTCATTTATCCAATCTGGAAAATTGGTTTCGTAAAGCTGAATATAGCTATCTATAAAATTCTTATCAATAGGTTTCTTTTGATCGATATATTCTTTAGCTAACGGATAAATCTGCTTTGCCATCAAATTGATGTATTTATTACTATACCAATCTCCAGAATCTACTTTACCCTCTAATTCTGCATAAACATAACCATTACCCAATACCGTCGCCAGAACTTCATTCAATAATTGATAAGCGTAATTACTGCACGTTGATTTATTCGTTTTGAAATAAGTGTCAATTTCTTTTTTTACTTCAAGGGATTGTTCGTCGTAAATGATATGATAGGTCTCATGCATCATTACACTAAATAAATCTTTATGTGATTTTAAATCAGTTTGAATAGCACTAACGAAATTATTGCAAAATGCAGAAGCTGTAAATCCTTTAGAATTAGGTAAAGGATAAAAAGCCGCCACAAAAGGGATTGAATTATCCCAACTGGAATTATAAAATACTAATCCCGTTTTAAAATAATTTTCAATCTTGTGATCATTAGAATATTTTTGAATTTCATCTAACTGTTTTTCAAACTTTTCTTTGTTCGGATTATAGATCAATTCATTGTAAATGGGAATAAATTCTGAAATACATTCTCCTAAATCACTAAGCGTTTTATTGGGAATCATTCCTGCAGAACGAATTTTAAAATCATTTAAATTATCGGTTTCAATCAAACTCTTTTTCAAAATATCCTGCGTTTGCATTGTTTTCTTTGATCCGTACGGAAAATCTTCAAATCGGAAGCTATAAGAAATAGACAATTGCTCAAAATTTGAGATTAGGTTTTTATATTTCTCAATATTGTATTTTGATTTTTGAAACTCTGTTTTAAAAACATTGTTTGGATAATATTCGGATAGATTTTCTAAAAAAACAAAAACTGCCAGCTGCTCCGAATATTTAATTTTGAAAGAGGCATTTTGTCCAAATGTCTGCAATGTTAAAAAAAGAAACAGGTACTGTATTACAATATTAATTTTCAAGTTTATTCATTTTAAGTTACTAAAACATTTGTAAGATTATAAAGCTAATATACTATGTTTTTCCAAAGGATAGTAGTTTTAATATTTTAACACAAAAAATAAATACATAAGACCTTATACCGAAAGTTCTTATTTAAGAATTTGTCGCTATATTTTTCTTTCTTTTATTATTCAAATAATTTCTAACTGGGATATCATATATTACCATTACTAGATAAGCAAACCCAACCAACAAAATCACTGAAGTTATTACAACAAAAGTCAGTTGCGTTGTATCTGGTTTGTAGTTGGTAAAATAATTTCCAAACATCCATAAAACCGCATAATGCGTCATGTATAGCGGATAAGATATTTTTCCAGAAAAGATACAGGCTTTTTTCAATCCTGGTTTTAATACAGCTCCCGCACCTAAAGAAATTAGCAATGGAAAATAAAGCAGTACAACCAATGGTTCAGAAATCCAATTATATTCTGAAAATGGCATAATGAAAGCTAACAGCAATAATATAGTTAATCCACCAAAACCAAGTTTATTTTTTATGATCCAGTTAGAGCGATAAATAAGTAATCCGGCTAAAAAAGAATACGAAATTCTGGCGCATCCATCCCAAAAAGTTGGCCCGCTCCAGCCTCCTAACAAATTACCTGAATTATATCCGACATAACAGATTGCGATTGCAGATAACATCGTTAACAGCAGTAAAAAGTTTCTGCCAATTCGATAAAGGACAAATGCATAAACGATATTGGCTATATATTCCCAAAACAGTGACCATGCTGGCGCATTAAAACTAAATAAATTGAAACCACGGTCTGCAATAACTGGAAACGGAATAAGAAATAGAGAACAAATAAATGTCAAAATAATTTTTCCAGTACTATATAATTCCAAATGTCCGCCAAACGGATCAAACAAGAAAGCCAACAATCCTAATATTGACCCAGCTATAACTAAAGGATGCAATCTTATTATTCTTGAGATAAAAAAGTTACGAAGTCCCATTTTTGCGATACGATCATCATAAGCATATCCTATTACAAATCCCGAAAGGCAAAAGAAAAAATCGACAGCCAAAAATCCGTGTCCTATAAAATTCTGGCTTGGATCAGTAAAAATCCATTCCATAAAATGAAAAACAACAACAGCAAAAGCTGCAATGCCTCTTAATCCGTCTAAAATTTCAAAATGTTGTTTAGTTTCAAGAACTGCTGTAGTTGACTGGCTTGTACTCATTAGATTGTAATAAACTTATAATTTTAGGTAATTTGGTATCGTTGCAAGTTCTACAAATAAATATTCAAATCAAAATCAGATTTATTCAATTCAGCTGTTAAATTGTTTAAAGTTTCACATTTAAATAACTTTTTACACTTTTTAAAAGAATGCTTTTTTATTAATTTTACCAAAAATCAAATTTTATTATGAGTTTTAAAGGTTGTCTTCCTCCTCCATAAATTAATAATGCTTCTTTAGTATTGACACTTGACTGAATCTTCAGTCCGATTAGTTGTGTCTTTACCTCAATCACATTATTAATATTCAAAAAATATCCTCCAAAAAAAGGATAGACAACTTCTTATGAAAAAATCCTATTTGATACTGCATTCTGCAGTTTTACTTGCTGGTTTTACTGGCGTTTTCGGAAAACTTATTTCTCTTAACGAAATTACTTTAGTTTGGTATAGAGTATTATTTGCTTCTATTATTCTCTTTTTCATTTTAAAAATTTACAATCTTAAAATGCTAAAGTCATTTTCTGAAGCAGTAAAAATTTCTAAAGCTGGAATCTTGATTACCATTCATTGGATTTTCTTTTATGCCAGCATTAAATATTCTAATATATCAATTGGCGTTGTTTGCTATTGTCTTACCAGTTTTTTTACAGCTTTCTTTGAACCTATTCTCAATAAAAAAAGATTCAATCTAACTCAGGTTTTATTAAGCATGTTAACCTTATTAGGAATAAGCTTGATTTTTCATTTTGATTCTTCTTATCAGCTTGGAATTTTACTCGGAGTAATTTCATCAGCATTTGCTGCCTTGTACACTATTTACAACGAAAGACTTGTACAATTTTATGACAGCAAGCTCATTAATTTTTATCAGATGCTTGGAGGAACTTTAGTTTTAGGGCTTGCTCTTCCGTTTTATTTTTACAATTTTCCAGAACAGGTTTTTATTCCGAACTTAAAAGACATTTTCTATTTACTAATTTTAGCTTCATGCTGTACCGTTGCGCTTTATGTAATGTTTGCAGAATCCCTTAAAAAAATCCCTGCGTTTACCATAAATCTAACATTCAACTTAGAGCCAATTTATTCGATAATATTAGCCTTTTTGTTTTTTAATGAAGGCCAGTCGGTCAATTTCTCTTTTTACATAGGAATAAGTTTGGTTATGACTTCCGTTCTTTTCCAATCTTTAATTTCTATTCGAAAGAAAAACACCATCACAGAGCAAATCTCATAGAATTATAAAAACAAAAAACTCCTTTTACACAAAGGAGTTTTTCTTTTTATTTATTTATTTTTTCAATCATTTAATCCTTTTCCGTCTACAATTCGCGGAATATTTTTTTCTACTCTAGCCTCTCTAGTTTTAGATTGCTTAGGTTGAGAAAAATGGAGTAAATAGGCTCGCTGCCTTCCAGGAGTTAAAGCATAAAAAGCTTTTTTAAAATCAGCATCAGAATTAAATTTATGCTGAAGCTCTTCTGCAATTTCAAAATCGGAAACTTTTTTCAATTCTACTTTTTGTCCCGATTTCTCAATTTCGGCTGCCTCAAAAATATACTTTTTTAGAATTTCTTTTTTAGCTAAAATATCTTGAACATTCGTAAATCGAACTTGACGAGCCGCCTGTACATTATCTGATTGTTGGATCAAGATATTATCAGGATTTTTCATTAAAGTACCTTTGAAAAACAAAAAAGCACAATATTCTTTAAAATAATGAATTAATACAATATTTGCTTTTTCGAAAGTATAACAAGGAGATCCCCATTTCAATTCTTCAGACAAATGACAGTCTAAAACAATTCCCCTCATTTGTTCGATTTCGGCTTTCCATTTTTCAGCTTTTTCGAAATAAAAATCAACTTTAGAGTTTGTACTATGTTTTGTCATAACTAGTTAATTTATAAATATAAATTTAGCATTTTTATATATTTAAATTTCAAAACCTTTAATAATTCCTCTTTTAGATTGACGAACGAAATTTAAAATTTTATCTCGTTCAACCGTTTGCTCAAATTCTTCATTGATTATATCCAAAGCAAATTTTGTATTTCTCTTCTCTTGAAATATAATTCTATAAATTGATCGAATCTCGTCAATTTTTCGAGAATTAAATCCTCTCCTCTTTAATCCAACAGAATTTACCCCCGCAAACCTCAAAGGTTCATGCGCAACAACCACATAAGGAGGAATATCTTTAACTACTCGGCTTAAACCACTAATCATAGCATGTTCGCCAATGACCGAAAATTGATGTATAGCAGTTAATCCACTTATATTTACCCAATCCTGAACAATTACTTCACCAGCCACTCCGACACTAAATCCAATAATAGAATGATTACCTATTACACAATCGTGACCAATATGCGCATTAGACATAATCAGATTGGAATTACCAATACAGGTTTTACCTTTTGAGATTGTTCCCCTATTAATAGTCACAAACTCCCTAATTATATTATTATCTCCAATTTCAAGAAGAGTATATTCTCCCTTAAATTTCAAATCCTGAGGTACGCCGCCCAAGACAGCATTAGAATGGATTTGACAATTTTCTCCTATTCTTGATCCGCTTAAAATCGTTACATTGTTACCTATCTGCGTATTATTTCCAATTACGACATCTTTCTCAATAGTCACACCATTTCCTATGAAAATGTTATTACCTAGAATAGCATTTTTATCAATAAAAGTTTCTTTCAATTTTTGAATCTTTAGTTAACTACAAAAGTTGAAAAACCCTAAATATTTTTTATTGATGTAATATCAAATAATTGATGCACGAATTCTGCTCAAAGTTTCCTGACTTACACCAATTAATGAAGCAATGTGCTTCAATTTGGCTTTTTTAATAATTTGCGGAAATGACTCTAAAAGAAACAAATATTTTTTCTCTGCAGTCATTAAACGGAATAAATGATTAAACTCATTTATATTTGAAAGGTAGTATCGAAGTTGCTTAATATGAAATTTTATAAATATGGGATATTCCAATAAAGCCTGTTCATCCGAATAAGATAATGAATATACTAATGTTTCTTCACAGGTTTGAAAATTTTCAAATGAAGGTTTCTGTTCAAAAAAACTACTCATTGAAGTTACAAATTGATTATCGGTATAAATCCACTTCGTAACTTCTATCCCGTCTTCAATACAAAATCTTCTAATCGCGCCTGATTTAATGAAATAAATTTTATTGCAAACTTTACCCTCTTCAACAATAAACTCTCCTTTTTTGAAAGTTTCTTCGACAAAACTTTCTTTAATAGCAAGCTCTGTCTCCGAATCTAATTTCTCAAAACTATTTATAATTTCAATTAGCTTTTCCATCCATTTTTATTTCATAATAACCAAATTTAAAGCGAATTTAAGAGAAAAGCTAAACCTAATAACAAATCGTTGTTTTTAATAGACTATAAGAACTTTAAAGATCTAACAATAATAATTTGATGTAGCGCCTATACGAATAAATATTAACCGAATTAAAACACAAAGAATAACTTCAGCAAGAAACAATGATATTTTTATGGCGTTTCCCTGCGGGCCGTGCTGTCCGCTGTATCTTTTGCGGAAGAATGTTTAGGGGAAAAAGAAGCCCTTCGTGCCCCGCAAAAGGATGCCGCTCCCATCACTAACGCACCTATCTATTTATAAGCAGCCATGGGGAAGTTTTCCAAAACATATAAAAAACAGAAAACCCCATCCAATTTGGATAGGGTTTTCAAAAGAAAGGCGACGACATACTCTCCCACAAAACTGCAGTACCATCTGCGCAGGCGGGCTTAACTTCTCTGTTCGGG
>Ga0308157_10003543_pt1 | contig 22472 bp, 19 predicted proteins | sample PhyBR1_FD_201035 | JGI IMG/M metagenome (GOLD analysis project Ga0308157, IMG submission 201035) | Phyllosphere microbial communities from UC Gill Tract Community Farm, Albany, California, United States - DLSLB.R1 | ecosystem: Host-associated > Plants > Phyllosphere > Unclassified | place: USA...
GAAAGTTCAAGGTGGAGATTGCAGGGGGCGTTAAGGCTTTCCGTCGGGCGGACATGCACACCGGCCCCAGCGTGCAACCCCCGTGGTTGTGCGTATCGGCTCAGGGACATAACCGACTGGCGCATCCACCAGGGAGTGGCGCCAGTATACCAATCTCAGCCGATTTTGGTATCCGTGTCGTCGGACAAAGCCTTGTCTACCCGATCCAGCAGGTCACGCACCTGTTCGCGGTTGGCGCCGCTGGCCGGGGCTTCGGCGCGGTCTTCCTGGCGATGCAGCATTTCGTGGGTAATGTTCAATGCCGCCATGACCGCGATGCGGTCGGCGCCAATCACCTTGCCGCTGCTGCGGATCTCGCGCATCTTGCCGTCCAGGTAGCGCGCGGCGCTGACCAGGTTGTTGCGCTCTTCCGGCGGGCAGATGATCGAGTATTCCTTGTCGAGGATCTGCACGGTGACGCTATTGCTTGAACTCATGAGTCTTGCTCCAGAGCCTTGAGGCGTAAGATCATCGACTCGACCTTGCGCTTGGCGATCTCGTTCTTTTCGATGAGGTGGGCGCGCTCTTCGCGCCAGGATTTTTCCTGAGCTACTAGGAGTGCATTTTGCCGTTTTAGTTGCTCGACGCGTTCGATCAGCAACTCGAATCGGCTCATCAGTGCCTGAAGGTCGTTCTCTTGCGTGGGTTGCACTCGATTCGCTCCGTCGTTGAGTCACCTGGCGATGATGCCTCTCCCTGGGCGGCGACGGCCAGTGCCGATGGTCTTGGCGCGCCTGCCGGTGCTAGGATACAAGGTCTCCATTCTAGTCATTGCGCCGTCTGGCGCCTAGCTGCCCATGCCCAATACCCAATCGCCTTACATCGCCTTCGCCATGCTGCTCTCGAGCAATGGTCATCCTGTCACCCCGGCCGAACTGCACGGCCTGCTGGTCGGCCGCAGCTGCGCCGGCGCCGGCTTCGACGCCGATGCCTGGCTGGCCGATGCCGCCCAGTTGCTGGAAAACGAGCCCGGTGACACCGTGCGCAACGCCCTGATCGGCCTGCAGGAAATGGTCAAGGGCGAGCTGACCAGCGACGACATGGCCATCGTCCTGTTGCTGCCTTCCGACGACGCCGCCCTGAGCGACCGCGCCACCGCGCTGGGCCAGTGGTGCCAAGGCTTCATTACCGGTTTCGGCCTGAATGCCGGCGGCAAGGACTTGTCTGACGAAGCCAAGGATGTGCTGCAGGACCTGGTGGCCATTTCTCAGGTACAGGAAGCCCTCGAAGAGTCCGAAGACGGCGAGAGCGACTACATGGAAGTCATGGAGTACCTGCGCGTGGCGCCTCTGCTGCTGTTCTCCGAGCTGGCCAAGCCGGCCGCACCCGCGCCCAAGCCATCGCTGCACTGATCAACCGGGGGTAGTCTGCCCATGAGCCACATTCCCAAGGGCGAGTATGCCCGTCGGCGCAAGGCGCTGATGGCGCAGATGGTCCCCAACAGCATCGCCATCCTGCCCGCCGCCGCTGTTGCCATCCGCAACCGCGACGTCGAGCACGTGTACCGCCAGGACAGCGACTTCCAGTACCTCAGCGGCTTTCCGGAGCCTGAGGCGGTCATTGCGCTGATCCCGGGGCGTGAACATGGCGAGTACGTGCTGTTTTGCCGTGAGCGCAACCCGGAGCGCGAACTGTGGGACGGGCTACGGGCCGGCCAGGAAGGCGCGGTGCGCGATTTCGGCGCCGACGATGCCTTCCCCATCACCGACATCGACGAGATCCTGCCGGGCCTGATCGAAGGCCGCGAGCGGGTGTACAGCGCCATGGGCAGCAACCCCGAGTTCGACCGGCGGCTGATGGACTGGATCAACGTGATCCGCTCCAAGGCCCGCCTGGGCGCCCAGCCGCCGAACGAGTTCGTTGCGCTGGATCATCTGCTGCACGACATGCGCCTGTATAAATCGGCGGCGGAAGTGAAGGTGATGCGTGCCGCTGCAGCCATCTCGGCGCGGGCCCATGTGCGGGCCATGCAGGCGTGCCGGGCGGGGCTGCACGAATACAGCCTGGAAGCCGAACTGGACTATGAGTTCCGCAAGGGCGGCGCAAAGATGCCCGCCTACGGCTCGATTGTCGCGGCCGGGCGCAATGGCTGCATCCTGCACTATCAGCAAAATGACGCCCCGCTCAAGGATGGCGACCTGGTGCTGATCGACGCCGGTTGCGAAATCGACTGCTACGCCAGCGACATCACCCGCACCTTCCCGGTCAGCGGGCGCTTTTCCCCCGAGCAGAAGGCCATCTACGAGCTTGTGCTCAAGGCCCAGGCCGCGGCGTTTGCCGAAATCGCCCCAGGCAAGCACTGGAACCACGCCCACGAGGCGACCGTGAAGGTCATTACCGAAGGCCTGGTCGAGCTTGGCCTGCTTTCGGGCGAGGTGCAGGCGCTGATCGACAGCGAGGCCTATCGCGCCTTCTACATGCACCGTGCCGGGCATTGGCTGGGCATGGATGTGCACGACGTGGGCGAGTACAAGGTGGGCGGCGAGTGGCGGGTGCTGGAGCCCGGCATGGCGCTGACCGTCGAGCCGGGCATCTACATAGGCGCCGACAATCAGGCCGTGGCCAGGAAATGGCGCGGCATTGGCGTAAGGATCGAGGACGACGTGGTGGTGACCAGGCAAGGTTGTGAAATCCTGACTTCGGGCGTGCCGCGCACGGTTGCCGAGATCGAGGCGCTGATGCAGGCCGCCCGCAAGGACGCGGCATGAACCGCGTGAACCTGGCGATCATTGGCGGTGGCCTGGTGGGCGCAAGCCTGGCCTTGACCCTGCAGGCCGGGGCCAAGGCGCGCGGCTGGAAGATCTTGCTGATCGAGCCGTTCGCCCCCGGCGACAGCTTCCAGCCCAGCTACGATGCGCGCTCTTCGGCGTTGTCGTTCGGCACCCAGCAGATCTACCAGCAGCACGGCCTGTGGCAGGCTATCGGCCGCCGTGCCGAGCCGATCCGGCAAATTCACGTTTCCGATCGTGGCCGTTTCGGCGCCACCCGTCTTGATGCCCAGGAAGAGGGTGTGCCGGCGCTGGGCTACGTGGTGGAAAACGCCTGGCTTGGCCAGTGCCTGTGGCAAGGGCTGGACAGCGACGTGGTGAGCTGGCGCTGCCCGGCGGAAGTGACCTCGATGGAGGCGATCGAAGGCGGTTACCGCCTGGGGTTGAATGACGACACCCAGCTGGAATGCGACCTGGCGGTACTGGCCGACGGTGGCCGTTCCGGCCTGCGCGAGCAGTTGGGGATTCACGTGCGTCACACGCCCTACCAACAGAGCGCGTTGATTGCCAACATCACCCCGGGTGAAGCCCACGGCGGCCAGGCGTTCGAGCGCTTCACCGAAGAAGGCCCCATGGCCTTGCTGCCGTTGCCGGACAACCGCTGTGCGCTGGTGTGGACTCGCCAGGGCATGGATGCGCGGCGCCTGGCCGACATCGATGAGCGCAGCTTCCTGCGCGAACTGCAAGGCGTGTTTGGCTATCGCCTGGGCGCGTTGCGCCAGGTCGGGGCACGGCACCTTTACCCCTTGTCGCTGATCGAGGCCCAGGAGCAGGTGCGGCCGCACCTGGTGGTCCTGGGTAATGCCGCGCACAGCCTGCACCCTATTGCCGGCCAGGGCTTCAACCTGTCGCTGCGCGATGTACAGTCGCTGGCCGAGGCGTTGCTGGCCGGCCCGCAGCAGCCTGGCGACCTGGCCACGCTGCAGGCTTACGCCCAGCGCCAGCGTCTGGACCAGGCCATGACCATCGGCTTTTCCGACCAGGTCACCCGGTTGTTCGGCAGCAACCAGCCCTTGCTGGCCGCCGGGCGTAACCTGGGGCTGCTCGGGCTCGACTTGCTGCCGCCAGCCAAAAGCTGGTTCGCCCGCCAGGCCATGGGCCTGGGCACCCGCCCCGATCCGCGGGGGCAGGCATGAGCAACCCGCGTAAACTGGCACGTCGTGCGCGTATGTTGCGCTGGATGCTGAACCTCTACCCGCCGTACCTGGGGGCGGGCATCCGCGTGCAGTCCATCAGCCCCGACCTGCGCAGCGTCAAGGTGGCGATGAAGCTGACCCGCTGGAACCGCAACTATGTCGGTACCCAGTTTGGCGGCAGCCTGTATTCGATGGTCGACCCTTTCTACATGCTGCTGCTGATCGAGCAGTTGGGCCGCGACTACATCGTTTGGGACAAGGCCGCCAGCATCGACTTCATCTCGCCGGGCAAAGGCCCGGTGTATGCCGAGTTCTACGTCGATGACGCGCTGCTGGACGACATCCGCCAGCAGACCGCCACCGGCAAGAAGTGCCTGCCGCGATTGCAGGTCGATATCCGCGATGGCGCCGGCGAGCTGGTGGCGCGGGTCGATAAAACCCTATACGTGCGGCTCAAGCCGCAAGCGAGGCTGGCGTAAGGCATGGAAATGCGCGCAGATCTGTTGATTGTCGGTGCCGGTATGGTCGGCAGCGCACTGGCCCTGGCGTTGCGCCACAGTGGCTTGCAAATCCTCTTGCTCGATGGCGGCCCGCTGACGGTCAAGCCCTTCGACGCCCAGGCGCCCTTCGAACCGCGTGTCAGCGCGCTGTCGGCGGCCAGCCAGCGCATCCTCGAGCGCCTCGGCGCGTGGGACGGCATCGCCCAGCGGCGTGCTACGCCATATTCCGACATGCATGTGTGGGATGGCAGCGGCACCGGGCAGATTCACTTCTCGGCCGCCAGCGTGCATGCCCAGGTGCTTGGCCATATCGTCGAGAACCGGGTAGTGCAGGATGGCCTGCTGGAGCGCCTGCACGACAGCGACATCGGCCTGCTGCCCAATGCGCGGCTGGAGCAGTTGCGTCGCTCGGGGGACGAGTGGTTGCTGACCCTGGCGGATGGCCGGCAACTGCGTGCACCGCTGGTGATCGCCGCCGACGGTGCCAATTCGGCGGTGCGGCGCCTGGCCGGTTGCGAAACCCGCGAATGGGATTACCTGCACCATGCCATCGTCACCAGCGTGCGCTGCAGTGCCGGGCACCAGGGCACGGCCTGGCAGCGCTTCACCGATGAGGGGCCGTTGGCGTTTCTGCCGTTGACCCGCGATGGCCAGCAGGATTGGTGCTCGATTGTGTGGTCGACCACCCCGGAGCATGCCGAGCAGTTGATGGCACTGGATGAAGCCGCCTTCCTGCAGGCCCTGGAGCGGGCCTTCGAGGGGCGCCTGGGTGACGTGCTGCAGGCCGACCCGCGGGTGTGCGTGCCGCTGCGCCAGCGCCACGCCAAACGCTATGTGGACGAGGGCCTGGCCTTGATCGGCGATGCCGCGCACACCATCCACCCGCTGGCGGGGCAGGGCGTCAACCTGGGCTTCCTCGATGCTGCGGTGCTGGCCGAAGTGCTGGTCAATGCCTGCGAGCGCGGTGAGCGGCTGGCAGATGTGAAGGTGTTGAGCCGTTACGAGCGGCGGCGCATGCCGCACAACCTGGCGCTGATGGCGGCCATGGAGGGCTTTGAGCGGTTGTTCCAGGCCAACCCGCTGCCGTTGCGCTGGTTGCGTAATAGCGGGTTGAAACTGGTGGAGCAGATGCCGGAGGCCAAGGCGCTGTTTGTGCGCCAGGCGTTGGGTTTGAGTGGTGATCTGCCGGATCTGGCCAAAGCCTGAAGGCTGTGCGCGATGCTTTGTAGGAGCAGCCTTGTGCTGCGAAGAGGCCAGTGAAACCAGCCAGTTTTGCTCGGTTGGCTGCCGGCCCTTTCGCAGCGCAAGGCTGCTCCTACAATGGGCGGTGCAAGCTCTGCAACATCCGGTAACTGCTAGGTAGATGAGCCAGAAAATGGGATTCACTACCATTCGCACCTCTCAAATGATCCGAGGAGTGCTTCCCATGTTGCCACGCAAGCCCCTACTGGCCGCCCTGGTCCTGACCCTGTTCGGCGGCACCGCCCAAGCGGCGGACGAAGTGGTGGTGTACTCCTCGCGCATCGACGAGCTGATCAAGCCGGTGTTCGATGCCTATACCGCCAAGACCGGGGTCAAGATCAAGTTCATCACCGACAAGGAAGCCCCGCTGATGCAACGCATCAAGGCCGAGGGCGACAACGGCGTGGCCGACCTGCTGTTGACCGTCGATGCCGGCAACCTGTGGCAAGCCGAGCAGATGGGCATCCTGCAGCCGATCAAGTCCGACATCATCGACAACAACATTCCGCCGCAGTACCGCGCCTCGTCCCATGACTGGACCGGCCTGAGCCTGCGCGCCCGCACCATCATCTACTCCACCGAGCGGGTCAAACCCGAAGAGTTGAGCACCTACGAAGCCTTGGCCGACAAACAGTGGGAAGGCCGCCTGTGCCTGCGCACGGCGAAGAAGGTGTACAACCAGTCGCTCACCGCCACCCTGATCGAGACCCATGGCGAGGCGAAGACCGAGCAGATCGTCAAGGGCTGGGTCAACAACCTGTCCACCGATGTGTTCTCCGACGACAACGCGGTGATCCAGGCCATCGAGGCCGGCCAGTGTGACGTGGGCGTGGTCAACACCTACTACTACGGCCGCCTGCACAAGCAGAACCCGAGCCTGCCGGTGAAGATCTTCTGGCCCAACCAGGGTGACCGTGGCGTGCACGTCAACCTGTCGGGTATTGGCCTGACCAAGCACGCGCCCCACCCGGAAGCGGCGAAAAAGCTGGTGGAATGGATGACGGGCGAAGACGCGCAAAAGCTGTTCGCCGACATCAACCAGGAGTTCCCGGCCAACCCGACGGTGAAGCCTTCCGAGGAAGTGGCGGCATGGGGCAGTTTCAAGGCTGACAGCATTCCGGTGGAAATTGCCGGCAAGCGCCAGGCCGAAGCCATCCGCCTGATGGATCGGGCTGGCTACAACTAAGCGCCAGGCCTTATCCTTCCGGGGCCTTTCAGGGCCTCTTCGCGGGTGAACCCGCTCCCACAGGGATCGCACAATACTTGTATCTTGTGCAGTCCCTGTGGGAGCGGGTTCACCCGCGAACGACCGCGCAGCGGTCGCCATCGCACTCGAGATTTCAGCCTTGCCCCACACCCCCCAACGCCGCTGGTACCTCCCGGTCTCCCTGATCGCCGCCCTGGTGCTGCTGCCCCTGAGCGTTCTGCTGCTGTCGTGGCAGTCGATCGATATGCAGATCTGGTCGCACCTGCTCGACACCCAGATGAGCCGCCTGTTGGGCAATACCCTGACGCTGGTGGTGGGTGTGGGCATCGGCGTCACCGTACTGGGCGTCAGTCTCGCCTGGCTCACCAGCCTCTGCGAGTTCCCAGGCCGACGCTGGCTGGACTGGGCGCTGATGCTGCCGTTCGCCATCCCTGCCTATGTGCTGGCGTTTGTCTTCGTCGGCCTGCTGGACTTCGCCGGCCCGGTGCAAAGCGCCCTGCGTGAGGTGTTCGGGCCGATGCGCCTGCCGCGGGTGCGCTCCACCGGCGGGGTGATCATCGTGCTGGTGCTGGTGTTCTACCCCTACGTCTACCTGCTGGCGCGCACGGCCTTCCTGGCCCAGGGCAAAGGCCTGATGGAAGCGGCGCGCGTCCTCGGGCTATCGCCCCTGCAAGCGTTCTGGCGCGTGGCCCTGCCCATGGCGCGGCCAGCGATCGGTGCCGGCATCGCCCTGGCCTTGATGGAAACCCTGGCCGACTTCGGCGCGGTGGCCGTGTTCAATTTCGACACCTTCACCACCGCCATCTACAAGACCTGGTACGGCTTCTTCAGCCTGTCCAGCGCCGCCCAGCTGGCCAGCCTGTTGCTGCTTGCAGTGATGCTGGTGCTGTATGGCGAGCGCCGTGCCCGGGGCGCCAGCCGCAGCGGCAACGAGCGGCCGCGGGCGCAGGCGTTGTACCACCTGCGTGGGATGAAGGCGTTGCTGGCCAGTGGCTGGTGCCTGGTGGTGTTTGCTTGCGCCTTCGTCATCCCGCTACTGCAGCTGCTGGCGTGGTTCTGGCAACGCGGCCGGCATGACCTGGACGAGCGCTATGTCGGTCTGGTGTTGCACACCTTGTACCTGGGCAGCATGGCGGCACTGGTCACGGTGAGCGTGGCGCTGTTGCTGGCCTTTGCCCGGCGGCAGGCGCCGACTGGGGGTATCCGCGCCGGGGTCGGCCTGGCCAATCTGGGCTATGCCTTGCCCGGCTCGGTGCTGGCAGTGTCGATCATGCTGGCCTTCAGTTACCTCGATAACCACTTGGTCATCCCGCTGTCCAGCTGGTTGGGCGGGGCAGGCAAGCCGCTGCTGCTGGGCAGCCTTGCGGCCTTGCTGTTGGCCTATCTGGTGCGTTTCATCGCCGTGGCCTACGGGCCGCTGGAAAGCAGCCTGGAGCGTATCCGCCCGTCACTGCCCGAGGCCTCCCGTAGCCTCGGCGTGAGTGGGCCCAGATTGTTTTTCAAGGTGTATCTGCCGCTTCTGGTGCCCGGTGCCCTCAGCGCCGCCCTGCTGGTGTTCGTCGACGTGCTCAAGGAAATGCCGGCCACCTTGCTGATGCGACCGTTCGGCTGGGACACCTTGGCGGTAAGGGTGTTCGAGATGACCAGCGAGGGCGAATGGGCACGTGCCTCGCTGCCCGCATTGACGCTGGTGCTGGTGGGCCTGCTGCCGGTCATCGGCCTGATCCGCCGTTCGGCACATCGACCCGGTCGCAGTCACTGAGGGTGCCAGCCTTCGTCCTTGCGGCTACAATGCGCGGCATTCGCGCGGTGGGTCCTACAAGAAGAGCTGACGATCAAACGTCATCGACCGCCGCCGCTTCGCCACGCCCGGAAGGAGAAACCCATGGGACAGCGCACGCTTTTGTATGACCTGCACTTGGCGCTTGGCGCCAAAACGGTCGATTTCGGTGGCTGGGACATGCCGCTGCACTATGGCTCGCAGGTCGAGGAGCACCATCAGGTGCGCAGCGATTGCGGGGTTTTCGATGTGTCCCACATGACCGTGGTCGACGTCGATGGCAGCGATGCCACTGCCTGGCTGCAACGCCTCTTGGCCAACGACGTGACCCGCCTCGAAGAAACCGGCAAGGCGCTATACAGCCCGCTGCTCCATGAGCAGGGCGGGGTGATCGACGACTTGATCGTCTATCGCACGGAACACGGCTACCGCCTGGTCACCAACGCCGCCACCCGGGCTAGAGTGCTCGATTGGCTGCAACAGCAGCGGGCCGGTTTTGCCGTGGACTTCCAGGTCCGCCCCGATCTTGCCATTCTCGCCATCCAGGGCCCGCGTGCCCGCGAAAAGGTGGCAGCCCTGCTCAGCCCCACGCGCGCAGCACTCATTCGCGAATTGCGCCCGTTCGAAGGCGTTGCCGAGGGCGACTGGTTTATTGCCCGCACCGGGTATACCGGTGAAGACGGCCTGGAGATCATCTTCCCGGGCGATCAGGCGGTGGCATTCTTCAACGACCTGGTCGGCGCCGGCATCGCACCCAGCGGCCTCGGCGCCCGCGACACCCTGCGCCTGGAGGCCGGCATGAACCTGTACGGCCAGGACATCGACGAAGCCCACACCCCGCTAACCTCCAACCTGGGCTGGAGCATCGCCTGGGAGCCGGCCGAGCGCGACTTCATCGGCCGCGCCGGCCTGCTGGCAGAAATCGAACAGGGTGTGCAGGAAAAACTGGTCGGCCTGGTGCTGGAAGAGCGCGGCGTGCTGCGTGCCCACCAGGTGGTGCGTGTGGCCGGGATTGGCGAAGGGGAGATCACCAGTGGTAGTTTCTCACCTACGCTGAGCAAGTCCATTGCCCTTGCGCGCGTGCCCATGGCTACCGGTGACCGGGCCGAGGTGGAAATCCGCGGCAAATGGTACCCGGTGCGGGTGGTCAAACCGACCTTCGTGCGCCACGGCAAAATCCTGATCTGAACATTTTTTAACCGGCGGGCGTACCGCTGAGCCAATCGAGGAATTCAAGACATGAGCAATATCCCCGCCGACCTGCGTTTTGCCGAAAGCCACGAGTGGGCTCGCCTGGAAGCCGACGGCAGCGTGACCGTGGGTATCAGCGACCACGCCCAGCAAGCCCTGGGTGACGTGGTGTTCGTCGAGCTGGCTGAAGTCGGCAAGGTATTCGCCGCTGGCGACGCGGCCGGTGTGGTCGAGTCGGTCAAGGCCGCTTCGGACATCTACGCCCCGATCGGTGGCGAAGTGATCGCAGTCAACGAAGAGCTGGCCGACAGCCCAGAGCAGCTCAACGAAGAACCTTACGGCGCGTGGATCTTCAAACTGAAGCCAAGCAACCCGGCCGAGCTGGACAAGCTGCTGGATGCTGCTGGCTACCAGGCCGCTATCGGCGAGTAAGACCGCGTCGCCTGCTTCGCGGGCGCGCCCGCTCCCACAGGGATAGCGCCCGCCGCTGGCCTTTGATTAACCTGTGGGAGCGGGCATGCCCGCGAAGAGGCCGGTACTGACCAAGCAAGTTTCCCCGCAGAATCGGCAATCCCTTCCTAGACTTGTAAGTCTCCATGAGACCTGGTCTAGGAAGAGAGCGTCGTCATGTCCCAGTCGCCATCCCTGCATCAACTGCAAGAGCTCAACCCTTTCCTGCGTCGCCACCTGGGCCCCGATGCCGCAGAGCAGCAGGCCATGCTCAACGTGTTGGGTGTTGCCAGCCGCAACGAGCTGATCGAGCAGACCGTACCGCCAGACATCCGCCTCAATCGCCCCCTCGACCTGCCAGCGGCGCTGGACGAACAGGCCGCCCTGGCCAAGCTCGCCGGGTACGCCGAGCAGAACCAGGTCTGGACCAGCCTCATCGGCATGGGCTACCACGGCACCATCACCCCCACGGTCATCCTGCGTAACGTGCTGGAAAACCCCGGCTGGTACACCGCCTATACGCCGTATCAACCCGAAATCGCCCAAGGCCGGCTGGAGGCGTTGCTGAACTTCCAGCAAATGGTCATCGACCTCACCGGGCTGGCGCTGGCCAATGCCTCGCTGCTCGATGAAGCCACCGCCGCCGCCGAGGCCATGGCCTTGGCCAAGCGGATGGCGCGCAACAAGAGCAACGCCTTCTTTGCCGACCAGCACTGCCACCCGCAGACACTGTCGGTGCTGAAGACCCGCGCCGAGGGCTTTGGCTTCGAACTGATCGTCGACGCTGTGGATAACCTTGGCAAACACTCGGTGTTCGGCGCGTTGCTGCAGTACCCCGATACCCACGGCGAGGTGCGCGACCTGCGCCCGCAGATCGACCATCTGCACAGCCAGCAGGCGCTGGCCTGCGTGGCTGCCGACCTGCTCAGCCTGGTGGTGCTGGCGCCCCCCGGCGAGCTGGGCGCCGATGTGGTACTGGGCTCGACCCAGCGCTTCGGCGTGCCGATGGGCTACGGCGGCCCCCACGCGGCCTACTTCGCCTGCCGCGACGACTACAAGCGTGCCATGCCGGGGCGCATCATTGGCGTGTCCCGCGATGCCCGTGGCAACACGGCGCTGCGCATGGCCCTGCAAACCCGCGAGCAGCATATCCGCCGTGAGAAGGCCAACTCCAACATCTGCACGGCCCAGGTGTTGTTGGCCAACATTGCCGGCTTCTACGCGGTGTACCACGGCCCCGAAGGCCTGCAGCGCATCGCCCAGCGCGTGCACCGGCTGACCTTCATCCTGGCGGCTGGCCTGGAAGCCAAAGGCATCCAGCGGCTCAACCAGCATTTCTTCGACACCCTCACCCTGGATGTAGGCGGTGCCCAGGCGGCCATTATCGAAAGCGCCGAAGCCGCGCACATCAACTTGCGCATTCTGGGCCGCGGGCACCTGGGCGTGAGCCTGGACGAAACCTGTAACGAGCACACGGTGCTGCGCCTGTTCGATATCTTCCTGGGTGTGGACCACGGCCTGGAGATTGCCGCCCTCGACCAGCTGGCCCTGCCCGAAGGCATTCCCGCCGGCCTGGTGCGGCGCACGCCGTTTCTCGCTCACCCGGTGTTCAACCTGCACCACAGCGAAACCGAGATGCTGCGCTACCTCAAGCAGCTGGAGAACAAGGACCTGGCCCTGAACCAGTCGATGATCCCGCTGGGTTCGTGCACCATGAAGCTCAACGCCAGCAGTGAGATGATCCCCATCACCTGGCCCGGCTTTGCCCAGATGCACCCCTTTGCCCCGGCGGCCCAGGCCACGGGTTACAAGGCGATGATCGATGAACTCGAACGCTGGCTGTGCGCGATTACCGGATTCGACGCCATCTGCATGCAGCCCAACTCCGGTGCCCAGGGCGAGTACGCAGGCCTGATGGCCATTACTCGCTACCATCGCAGCCGCCACCAGCCACAGCGCACGCTGTGCCTGATCCCGTCGTCGGCCCACGGCACCAACCCGGCGTCGGCGCAAATGGCGGGCATGGAAGTGGTGATCGTGGATTGCGACGCGCACGGCAACGTCGACCTGGCCGACCTCAAGGCCAAGGCCCACGCGGCCGGGGAGCGCCTGTCATGCCTGATGGTAACGTACCCGTCCACCCACGGGGTGTACGAAGAGGGTATTCGCGAAATTTGCGAAGTGGTCCATCAGCACGGCGGCCAGGTGTACATGGATGGCGCCAACCTCAATGCCCAGGTGGGCCTGACGCGTCCGGCCGACATCGGTGCCGATGTCTCGCACATGAACCTGCACAAGACCTTCTGCATTCCCCACGGCGGGGGTGGCCCAGGCATGGGGCCGATCGGTATTCGCGCGCACCTAACGCCGTTTGTAGCCAGCCACCCGGTGGTACCGGTGCCCGGCCTGGACCCGAACAACAGCGCGGTCAGCGCTGCGCCCTGGGGTAGCGCAAGCATCTTGCCGATCAGCTGGATGTACATTGCCATGATGGGGCCGCAGTTGGCCGATGCCAGCGAGGTGGCGATCCTTTCGGCCAACTACCTGGCCAGCCAGTTGGGCGGCGCCTTCCCGGTGCTCTACCGCGGGCGCAACCAGCGGGTGGCGCATGAATGCATCCTCGACCTGCGGCCGTTGAAGACACTGACTGGCATCAGCGAGGAGGACGTAGCCAAGCGCCTGATGGACTATGGCTTCCATGCCCCGACCATGTCGTTCCCGGTGCCGGGTACGCTGATGGTAGAGCCAACCGAAAGTGAGTCGAAAGCCGAGCTGGACCGGTTCGTCGAGGCGATGCTGGCGATTCGTGCAGAGATTGGCGAGGTGCAGGAAGGCAACTGGCCAGCGGAGAACAACCCGCTCAAGCACGCGCCGCATACCTTGGCCGATGTGCTGGGGGTGTGGGACCGACCCTACAGCCTGGAGCAGGCGGTGGCGCCCAGTGCTCACGTGCGCCAGCACAAGTACTGGCCGGCGGTGAACCGGGTGGACAACGTGTATGGGGACAGGAACCTGTTCTGCGCGTGTGTGCCGGTGGAGGCATATCGCTGAGATTGGTGCTGGGTTTTTCGCGGGCTTGCCCGCTCCCACAGGCATTGCACAAGACTCAGCCTTGTGCGGTCCCTGTGGGAGCGGGCAGGCCCGCGAAGCAGGCGACGCGGTTACTCGGCTACCGCATTCTTGGCCAGGATGGCATTGGCCAGCTCCATGTCGGAAGCCTGCATCCCTGGGTGCTCTGCCCGCGCCTGGCGCATGGCCGCTTCCAGGAACGGCCCGCGGATCGCGCCTTCGCTGGCGACGAAGCTGCTAGCGTCATCCTGCGCGGCCACAACCAGTTTGTGATCTCGCGAGGTCAGGTAGCTCGATGCCGTGGTTGCACCGGAAGTCATCACGTTACGCCAGAAGGTATCGGCCATGGCCGAGCCAATGGGCAGCGAAAGCAAGGCAGCGGCAGCGATGGCGGTTTTGAGACGCATGTTGAAACACCTCGAAGGGTGAGGGTTGAAGATGCGCGGTTGGATCTTTCCGGGCAAGGCAAGTTCCTTGAATACAAAGGACTTTTCGTCAGCTGCAGACGCGCAGCACTTCCTCGGCACGGGTCTGCCCGCAAGCCACTTTGGCCTCGCCGCAACGGCGCAGGTCAACCAGGCCATCGTCCAGCGCCTGTTGCCGCAAACCGGTCAGGTCGGCGTTCGGGCCAATCAATGCACGCAGGCTTTCGCTGGGCTGCAGCAGCTCGAACAGGCCCGTACGCCCATGAAAACCGGTGCCACGGCAGGTCAGGCAACTGGCTGATGGATTCGCCACACAGTCTGGGCACACAGTACGCACCAGTCGCTGGGCCATGATCCCGACCAGCGTGGCCTTGATCAGGTAGTCGGCCACACCCAGCTCTTGCAGGCGGGTGATTGCAGCGCAGGCGTCGTTGGTATGCAGGGTCGACAGTACCAGGTGCCCGGTCAGGGCCGCCTGCACCGCCACCAGCGCCGTTTCGCGGTCGCGGATCTCGCCGATCATGATGATGTCAGGGTCCTGGCGCAGCATGGCCCGCACGGCGCTGGCAAAACCCAGGTCTAGCGCGGGCTGTACCTGCAGCTGGTTGAAGGCCGGTTCCAGGCGCTCGATAGGGTCTTCGATGGTGCACAGGTTGACCTGCGGCGTGGCCAGCAGCTTGAGGCTGGCGTACAGCGTGCTGGTCTTGCCGGAACCGGTGGGGCCGGTGACCAGGATGATGCCCTGGCGCTGGCGCAGCAGGCCTTGCCACTGGGCCAGTTGTGGCCCCTCCAGACCGAGGCGCTCGAAGCCCTCGTGCAGTTGGTGCGGGTCGAACAGGCGCAGTACCAGCTTTTCGCCGAACGGGGTCGGCAGGGTCGACAGCCTTAGCTCCACTTCACCGCCACCTGGTAGCCGGCTTTGCAGGCGGCCGTCCTGCGGGCGGCGCTTTTCTGCAACGTCCAGGCGGCCCAGGTGTTTCAGGCGGCTGACCAGCGCCAGGGTGACCCCGGCGGGGAAGGCGTAGACGGTGTGCAGCAGGCCATCGATGCGGTAGCGCAACTGGCCCTGTGCGCGTCGGGGTTCCAGGTGGATATCGCTGGCGCGCTGATCAATGGCGTACTGCAGCAGCCAGTCGACAATATGCACGATGTGCGCGTCGTCGGCGCTGGCTTCGGTCTGGCGCTTGCCCAGTTCCAGCAACTGTTCGAGTTCGCCCAGGCTGGTCGATTGCTGGTGCTGCGCGCCCTTTACCGACTGGGCCAGGCGGTGAAACGACTGCCCTGACTGGCGAATCTGCAACGGGTTGGCCAGCACGCGGCGGATCGGGCGTCCCAGGCTGCGGGCCAGGTCAGCCTGCCAGTCGTCCTGGTAAGGCTGGGCGCTGGCCACGGTGATGCCGGAAGGGTCGTCGGCGACGATGAGGATACCGTGGCGCTGGGCGAAAGCGGGGGATACCAGGCCGGCGACCTGGGGCAGGTCGAGCTGCATGGGGTCGATACGCAGGTAGGGCTGGCCGACCTTGTTGGCCAGCCATTGGCAGAGGCTGTCCAAGTCCAGCAGTTGGCCGGGTTGGCGGCGGTCTTTCAGGCAGCAGGCGGCGACTTGTTCCAAGGGGTGGGCGGTGGGATGTGTGGCGGCGCGTTCGAGTACTTGCAGGGTGTCGGTGGCGTGCAGGTACTGGTCGGCGAGCAGGGCCTGTAGCACGTGCTTCAGGTCGAGTTCCAGGTTGTCGGGGGTGTGCATGGTTGGCGTCCGTGCCTGATGAGGAGTGCTGATCAAGGCTAGCCGGGCAGCGGAAGAGCATCGGAGGTGAAGGGTTTCAGGAATTTGCTATTTCTGTACCGGCCCCATCGCCGGCAAGCCAGCTCCTACAGGTACTGGGCAATGTTCGAACCTGTGGTGAGTTTGCTCTTTCTGTACCGGCCCCATCGCCGGCAAGCCAGCTCCTACAGGTACTGGGCAATGTTCGAACCTGTGGTGAGTTTGCTCTTTCTGTACCGGCCCCATCGCCGGCAAGCCAGCTCCCACAGTTACTGCGCAATGTTCGAACCTGTGGTGATCCTGTGGGAGCTGGCTTGCCGGCGATAGGGCCGCAAATGTTCATACAACCGCCAGCTCCACCCGGTGCATGTTGGTCAGGCTCACTTCACCCACACACACCAGGTTACGCAGTTTCTGCGCAATCACTTCGGCCCGGTGCCAGCTCAGGCCGCCAATGCCGACTTCGATATCCAGCCAGTCTTCCTGCTGGCTGACGTGCACGCTGTGCGGGGTCAGGAACTGCAGGGCAAACAGGTTGAGCACGCGGCACAGGCTGTCGGGCTCGGCGTCGGCCTGCAGGCGGTAGTGCACGGTGCTGTGGGCGTTGCTGGCGGCCCAGGCGTCGGTACGGGGTTGTGCGTTCATGCTGGTCTCCGCGAATTTGGGAGAAATTTTTGCACGTTGGCGGCGGTATTTTTTCGCTATGATTTAATCATTTCGCTGTGTTGGCGAATTGATTGATTCAGATATTGGCTTTCAGGAGATTGAACAATGCACAGCGAGCTGGACGCTTACGACCGCCGCATTCTCGAACTGCTGCAAGAGGACGCTTCGCTGTCCAGCGCGCAGGTCGCCGAACGCGTAGGGCTGTCGCAATCGCCGTGCTGGCGGCGCATACAACGCTTGAAGGAAGAGGGGGTGATTCGCGGGCAGGTGACCCTGCTGGACCGCAAGAAGGTCGGCCTGAACACGCAGATTTTCGCCGAGGTGAAGCTCAATGCTCACGGGCGCTCCAACTTCACCGAGTTCACCGAGGCGATCCGCGGGTTTCCGGAGGTGCTTGAGTGTTACGTGCTGATGGGGGCGGTGGACTTTCTGCTGCGCATCGTCACGTCGGATATCGAGGCCTACGAGCGGTTCTTCTTCGAAAAGCTGTCGAACGTGCCGGGCATTCAGGAAGTGAACTCCATTGTGGCGCTGTCCGAGATCAAGTCCACCACCAGCCTGCCACTTTCGCGGTAGGACACACATTGCAAGGTAGATGCGGTAACTGTAGGAGCAGCCGTGCGCTGCGAAGGGGCCGGTCTGACATGAAAAAATCTGTGGCAAAACGGGCCTCTTCGCAGCACAAGGCTGCTCTTACAGGGATTGCGTCCACCTGTAAGCCTTGTGCTGCGAAAAAGGCGATGTGGTATCAAGCCTTGAGCAGGTGCTTCCAGCCGCGGCTCTGGTCTACCGCCCGAGCCTGTTCGATACGGGCTTCCAGCACTTCATCGCTGATCGGCAGTTCGGCCAGCTCGTGCAGCTTCTTCAGGTCGCCATACAGGCGGTCCATCTGCGGCGCTTCCAGCACCTGGCGGGCGTGGTGCAGCCAGCCCAGCAGTTGCTCGATACGTGGCAGCTGCTCGGCCAGGTCTTCCGGGCGCTGGGTGTACAGCGGCAGCTTCAACGCACGGCCTTCCTCCCCCAGCAGGTGCGCCAGCCAGCTGGCCAGCTGCGCCTTGCCCTGACGCTCGCCACGGCCTTTGCGCTCCACGGTCCAGGCGCGGGCCAGCAGCCAGCGCGAGGTTTCCAGCGAGAACTGGCCCCAGCGCACGTCTTCCAGCTCTTCGGCAAACTGCTCGGGCGCGGCGCGGCGGATGTCTTCGTCGTCGTTGCCGGCCTGCACCAGCGGGCGCCAGTCTTCCAGCAGGGCATCGAGGCTGCTGCGCAGGTCACGGGTGCTGGCACGCGGCGCGGCCTGGCCCAGGCTGGCGGTGAGGGCGCGCAGTTCGCTCAGGCACTCGACCCAGTCCTGCAGCAGGCGCCAGTGGCCGTTGTGGCGGTACTGCTCGGCCAGGCGCTGGCTGCTGCCCAGCAGTTGCCAGGCCAATGCGGCGTAGGCGTCGTCCAGGGCCATTTCGGCTTCCAGCTCGGTGTGCGGCAGGCCCAGCTCGTAGCTGTCCGGCTCCAGCAGGCGGTAGCCACGCTCGGCCTTGCTGATGTCGCAGGGCATCAGCGGCAGGCTGGCGGCCAGCTCGGCGGCCAGCTCCAACAGCGCTTGCGGGTCACCTTCGCGCAGTTCCAGCTCCAGCTCGCAGATCTCTTCCTTGCGCTTGCCGGCAATCACGAAGCCTTGGTCCAGCGCGGCCTCGATCACCACTTTGCTCTTGCCACGGCCCCAGGCGATTTCGGCGTATTCACGGCTGAAGTCGGTGGTGAACAGCGGCTTGATGGTTTTCTTGTCCAGGCCTGCCAGTTGCTCGGGCCAGCAGGTGGCGTCCAGTTTCTTCAGGTCGAGCTTGACCTTGTCCAGGTTCCATTCGTACTCGTTGCGCTCGGACAGGCCGGCCACGCTGGTGCCGCGGCACTTGAGGGTCTGGATGACGGCATCGCCATCGCGGCGCAGGCGCAGGGCGACACGGGCGGCGGACAGCTCACGCTCGGGGGTGTCGAAGTACTGGTTGAGCAGTTCACGGGTCTGCCAGCCGGACTTGTTGCGCTTTTTCAGCAGAGGGTGCTCGCGCAGGGCGGCAAGGGTCTCGCGGCTGGCGCGGAGCTTCAGTTCGGTTTCTTTGTGCATCACAGACTCGAAAGAGGGGCGTGGTTGGCGGAGAGTCTACAGCAGTCAGCCGCCAACGGTTTATTCCAGACGGCGGATAGTCCTATGATGGGCAACGCTTCCGAGGAGTTTGCGCATGCCGTTGCCGACGCTGAAAGACCAGTTTGCCGCCTTGATCGCCGCGCCTTCGGTCAGTTGCACCCAGCCCGCGCTGGACCAGTCCAACCGCCAGGTCATCGACCTGCTGGCGGGGTGGCTGGGCGACCTGGGGTTCACATGCGACATCCAGCAGGTCACGCCGGGCAAGTTCAACCTGCTGGCCAGCCGTGGCAGCGGCCCAGGTGGCCTGGTGCTGGCCGGGCACAGCGACACTGTGCCCTATGACGAACAACTGTGGGCCAGCGACCCGTTGAAGCTGACCGAGGTCGATGGCCGCTGGGTCGGCCTGGGCAGTTGCGACATGAAGGGCTTTTTTGCCCTGGTCATCGAAGCCGTCATCCCGCTGCTGGAGCACGATTTCAAGCAACCACTGCTGATCCTCGCCACCTGCGACGAAGAAAGCTCCATGTCCGGTGCCCGCGCCCTGGCCGAGGCCGGCCAGCCGCTGGGCCGTGCGGCGGTCATCGGCGAGCCTACCGGGCTACGGCCGATCCGCATGCACAAGGGCATTCTCATGGACCGCATCGACATCCTCGGGCGTAGCGGCCATTCGTCGGACCCGAACCTGGGCCGCAGCGCCATGGAGGCCATGCATGCGGTAATGGGCGAGCTGATGGGCCTGCGCCAGCAATGGCAGCAAACCTATCGCAACCCACAGTTCACCGTGCCGACCCCGACCATGAACTTTGGCTGCATCCACGGCGGCGACAACCCCAACCGCATCTGCGGCCAGTGTGCGCTTGAATTCGACCTGCGACCGTTGCCGGGCATGGATGTAGAGCAACTGCGCGCAGCCATTCGCGAGAAGTTGGTGCCCGTGGCCGAGCGCCATGATGTGCGCATCGACTACGCGCCACTTTTCCCGGAGGTGCCGCCGTTCGAGCAGGCTGCCGATGCCGAGCTGGTGCAAGTGGCGGAACGCCTGACCGGCCATCGCGCCGAAGCGGTGGCGTTCGGCACCGAAGCGCCTTATCTTCAGCAGCTGGGCTGCCAGACCATCGTGCTGGGCCCTGGTGACATCGCCTGTGCCCACCAGCCCGGCGAATACCTTGAAATGTCACGAATCGAGCCTACCGTGCGTCTATTGCGTGACCTGATCCGGCACTATTGCCTGCACTAAACGTCAATCGAGTTGATTCGTTCCTGCCTAGAGGAGACCGCGCGTGACCGCAAGCCTGTTCCGACGATGATCTTGAACGCCCCTTGTATCGCCGTTCTCCGTCCACTTATTCACAGGCCCTGTCATGCCCGACTACGTCAACTGGCTGCGTCATGCCTCCCCGTACATCAACGCCCATCGCGACTGCACCTTCGTGGTCATGCTCCCTGGCGATGGGGTGGAACACCCTAATTTCGGCAACATCGTCCACGACCTGGTGCTGCTTCACAGCCTTGGTGTGCGCCTGGTACTGGTGCATGGCTCGCGCCCGCAGATCGAAAGCCGATTGGCCGATCGGGGGCTAACCCCGCACTACCACCATGGCCTGCGTATCACCGATGCCGCCACCCTGGACTGCGTGATCGATGCCGTTGGCGCCCTGCGCCTGGCCATCGAGGCGCGCCTGTCGATGGACATCGCCGCGTCGCCGATGCAGGGCTCGCGCCTGCGCGTGGCGTCCGGCAACCTGGTCACCGCGCGGCCGATCGGCGTGCTTGAAGGGGTGGACTACCACCACACCGGTGAAGTGCGCCGGGTCGACCGCAAGGGCATCAGCCGCCTGCTCGACGAGCGCTCCATCGTGCTGCTGTCGCCGTTGGGCTACTCGCCTACCGGCGAAATCTTCAACCTGGCCTGCGAAGACGTGGCCACCCGTGCCGCCATCGAGCTGGGCGCCGACAAGTTGCTGCTGTTCGGCGCCGAGCCGGGCCTGCTGGACGCCGACGGCAAGCTGGTGCGGGAACTGCGCCCGCAGCAGGTTGCCCCGCACCTGCAGCGCCTGGGCAGCGACTACCAGGGTGAGCTGCTGGATGCCGCCGCCGAGGCTTGCAAGGGCGGCGTGGCACGCAGCCACATTGTCAGTTATGCCGAGGACGGCGCGCTGCTGACCGAGCTGTTCACCCGTGGTGGTGGCGGTACGCTGGTGTCGCAGGAACAGTTCGAAGTAGTGCGCGAGGCGACCATCGAGGATGTGGGCGGCTTGCTGGAGCTGATCAGCCCGCTGGAAGAACAGGGCATTCTGGTGCGCCGCTCGCGTGAAGTGCTGGAGCGGGAGATCGAGCAGTTCAGCGTGGTCGAGCGCGAGGGCATGATCATCGCCTGTGCGGCGCTGTACCCCATTGCCGAATCTGAAGCAGGGGAGTTGGCGTGCCTGGCGGTGAACCCGGAATACCGCCACGGCGGGCGCGGGGATGAATTGCTGGAGCGCATCGAGAGCCGGGCGCGACAGATGGGTTTGAATACCCTGTTTGTGCTGACGACGCGTACTGCGCACTGGTTCCGTGAGCGCGGTTTTGCACCCAGCGGCGTGGAGCGCCTGCCATCGGCGCGGGCTTCGCTGTACAACTACCAGCGTAATTCGAAAATTTTCGAGAAGCCCCTGTAAGCCTGTGCCGGCCTCTTCGCGGGCTCGCCCGCTCCCACAGGGTAATCTGCAGGGCTGAAGCCTGTGGTCTACCTGTGGGAGCGGGCGTGCCCGCGAAGCAGGCGACACCGGTCTCAAACAAAAACGCCGCCCTTGTGGGCGGCGTTTTTTTTACACGGTGTGCAGGTACCAGTTGTACTCGAGGTCGGAGATCGAGTGCTCGAACTCCTCTAGCTCGCTTTCCTTGCACGCGACAAAGATGTCGATGTACTTCGGATCGATGTACTTGTTGAGGATCTCGCTGTCGTCCAGCTCGCGCAGGGCATCGCGCAGGTTGTTCGGCAGGCTCTGCTCCAGCTGCTCGTACGAGTTGCCTTCGATCGGCTTGCCCGGCTCGATCTTGTTGGTCAGGCCATGGTGCACTCCAGCCAGCACGGCTGCCATCATCAGGTACGGGTTGGCATCGGCGCCGGCTACCCGGTGCTCGAGGCGCACGGCATCGGCAGAGCCTGTTGGCACACGCAGCGCTACGGTGCGGTTGTCCAGGCCCCAGCTTGGCGCGTTCGGTACATAGAACTGCGCGCCAAAGCGGCGGTACGAGTTGACGTTCGGGCACAGGAACGCCATGGAGGCGGGCAGGGTCTCGAGCACACCGCCGACAGCGTGACGTAGCGCGGCGTTCTGCTCGGGATCCTCGCTGGTGAAGATGTTGTGGCCATCTTTGTCCAGCACGGAAATGTGTACATGCAGGCCGTTGCCTGCCTGGCCCGGATAGGGCTTGGCCATGAAGGTGGTGTCCATTTCATGGTCGTAGGCGATGTTCTTGATCAACCGCTTGAGCAGTACCGCGTAGTCACAGGCCTTGAGCGGGTCTGGGACGTGGTGCAGGTTGACTTCGAACTGCGCCGGGGCGCTTTCCTTGACGATGGCGTCGGCCGGGATGCCTTGCTCTTTCGCGCCTTCGAGGATGTCCTGCAGGCAGTCGGCATATTCGTCGAGGTCGTCGATCAGGTACACCTGGGTCGACTGCGGGCGTTTGCCCGAAATTGGCGAGCGCGGCGGCTGTGGGCGGCCGTTCACGTTCTCCTGGTCGATCAGGTAGAACTCCAGCTCGAATGCAGCACAGATGGTAAGGCCCAGTTCGTCGAACTTGCTCACTACCTGACGCAGCACTTCACGAGGGTCGGCGAAGAACGGCTCGCCTTCGATCTCGTGCATGGTCATCAGCAGTTGGGCAGTGGGGCGCTTTTGCCACGGCTCATTACAGAGCGTGTCGGGGATCGGGTAGCAGATGCGGTCAGCATCGCCGATGTCCAGGCCAAGCCCGGTGCTTTCGACGGTGGAACCGTTGATGTCCAGGGCGAAGAGGGAGGCCGGCAGGTTGATGCCTTTCTCGTAAACCTTGTGGAGGCTGGTGCGCTCAATGCGCTTGCCACGCACCACACCATTCATATCTGCAAT
>Ga0308157_10003545_pt1 | contig 22455 bp, 21 predicted proteins | sample PhyBR1_FD_201035 | JGI IMG/M metagenome (GOLD analysis project Ga0308157, IMG submission 201035) | Phyllosphere microbial communities from UC Gill Tract Community Farm, Albany, California, United States - DLSLB.R1 | ecosystem: Host-associated > Plants > Phyllosphere > Unclassified | place: USA...
CTTGGATCACTTTTGTATTTCTTAAAAATACAAAAGTGATCCAAGTATGTTGAGGTATCAAATGTCAGAGTTTATTATAAGCTAAAAGAAATATATAGGGAAAAATACTATCAAAAGCCAAAGCAGAAAATGAAACTAGTACGGTAGTTATTTTTGAAGATATAGGGAATTACGGAATCAACGCAGCTAATGAATTATATAAAACAATCCTAAAAGCATACCAAAAGCAAAAAACAGAAAAAGTTGATAATATTCAAAACCTTATTTTTGTCTATGTTAAGAACTGGTTTATTGAATATCCGATCGCAATTAAGAAATTTGTAGAATCAACTGAAGGATTACCAGAAGTACCAATGCATAATTGGGTCGAGGGAATTGACTAGATAAATTTGTATGTCTTAGATCTATGTGTGTCTCCGCGAAGCTGTAGTGTCTGTTTTGACTGATGATCAATTAAAAACCTATTTGTCTAATCTATAAAATAGGCTACTTCACCAGGTGTTCCAAAAGTGATTAAATTATTCAGACTGTACAAAGCAATATCAGCAGTAGTTTTAATTTTATTCCTATGATAGTCTGTCATGTTAACAATAAATTCTACTTCTTTTTTGTAATTTTTGGCTTTTTGTAGGGCTACTTCCTTGTCCGCTGGAGTTAATGCTTTGTAGTACTCAATTCTAATTCTGAACAAGGTGAATAATAAGCTGAAATTAAATATTGGTCGAGAGTCTAATATTTCCCCAAGCTTGTTGCAGGCTTCTTCTGCTTTAGCTAATAGATCAAAATCAATATTATTTGGATCTAAAACAGCATGATCGATAAAAGAATCGGTTATGTTAGAGATTGCAGAAGGGAGTACGTGTAAGTACTGACAATCAATTGAACTGATACTTTCTACTTCATAATTTTTTAAGGTTTCTAAGAAAAACTCTAAGTGGGTAATTTTGAACGTTGGAGTAAAATCTGCGATAAGTTGAAGATAATAATTTGTTAAATAGTTTTTGCTTTGTATCTCAGAAAAGAGTGTATCTATTTCTTCGGACGTAATAGGTTCAATAAATTCTGCAATATTTTTAAATTGGTGTTTGACATATAGGTAGCTACGATAGGATCTTAAAGATTTGTCTTTCTCCAATTTAGCAATTTCATATAAATCTTTTAATTCGTCTAAATTTAATTCATTGTCAATTGATTTTTGTGTGACTTCTCTAATCTTTGCTGCGACAGCATTTTCCATGTTTTCGATATCATTGAGATCTGTAATATGCGCATTAAGCCTGTTCATGATTAATTCTAATTCTGTAGAAGTTAAGGCACGTTCGCCTTTTTCAAATCTTGAATAAGCTGAAGTGTCCATAATGTCTTTAGCAATTTCAGATTGCTTCACACCCTGTTTCATTCGTAGTCTTCGTATAAGTAAATGAATGTTCATACCATGTCCTTTCTGTAATGTCAATAAAAAAATGTCCATTTGTGAAATTCACAAGTCAGCAGATTTTTGGAGATTTTTGTAAAAACTTGTTGTATGATTTATATGACGTCAATATTAAAAGCTGTACAGTAATAAAAAAAAGGAGGAGAAACAGTATGTTTCCATTTCCAATTGATCCACGCGACGCACAAGTAACACGTCCTTAGAAAGTTATTTTTATACCAAATAAACGAATAGACCAATTTATTTAAAGATTCATGTGAAACTTTTTATTATCTTTTTTTTAAGTAAATTGTCTAAATTTAGTATAAATTAGAATAACTATTAAAACAAATTATATCTAGTTAGAAAACCTGTAGGTATGCGTTTCTTTCTTAAATTAAATAAGGAATTAGCGGGATTTATCAAAGGATGTTTTTCTTTAAATGAGATAGAATCTGAATAATTTTAGGATAATTTATTGTTGCCAGAGGGATAAGAGCATGTTATCGTTAAAAGGAATTAAACAAAGAACTAGATTTTGTTCGCCGAAAAGGAACTAGACATTTTAGGGTCTGGTCTTGAAATGAAGGCAAACAAAAAGGAGCACCTTTAGCTCTCTCGCTCCAAACTGATTGGCGTCAGTTTGAAGGTCGTTGAGAGTCAAAGGATCCAAACAACATCTTACCCATGTTGCTGGATTGCTCCTTGATAATTGTAGACGAAGTCTACAACGTTGCTAATTATAACAAACATCTGAGTGGTATTCATTCGTTTTTACTTAATTTTTAAAATCTTTTTTTATGAAACATTCCTAAAAGAGATTTACAGAAGGTGAGTAAGGTCGTTTGTGTACTGGTTTAGACTAATACGATTCGTTTTTTTACATGTTTGATTCAGTGGGGGAGTGCGTGTAAAACGAACGATCAAATTAGCTGTTATGGGGCGTTGTCGACAACTACAGTCATTAAGGGGGAATTTCACACATGTGGAATTCCTCCTTTTTGTTTGCCTTTGTTTTCTGATGTTCGCACGAGCAAGCTAGTGAAGGAGTGGTAAAAAATGAATAAGTCTGCACGAATGAAGCCCTGTTCTCCTCGATTGATTTTACAACGAGCGATTACGGTTCGTTTAATTGATGGCAGTATATGGGCAAATCTTGGAAATGGAAAATTTGTTCATCAAACAGATCTAACGGTTAAAGAAATAGAGGTGCTTTATCCCAAAATTAAAACAGTCGTTGAAAGTGGCGGAAAAATTATGGCGAAGAAAAAGCATTCGGCTCAATCACTGGTCATACTTGAACCACCAATGAAAGTGAAGGACTGGGCTTGAAAGATCGTTAAACGAAAGACATAGCTGTTTGTAAAGAACGTTTTTCGTTGTTTACATGATCCTTGAAAACTGGATAGTATCGGACGTTTATCCAGGGCGTAGTGTTTGGCTTTGGAATCAAACGAGAAAGGTCTTGCTGTTTTCTGTCTGGCGAGATAGATACATTCAAAAATGACAGACTGCTTGACTTGGTAACTCAAGCAGAAGATCGTGTCTCTGGCATGTAGCGAGAAAAGTAGCGCAGTTGAACGCCTTAAAAACCAGCTGTTTATTCTGAAAAGAAATACTTTGGACCTCTCAAAATGATGAAGAGAGACAGGTTGTCCGTAATCTTAAAACGGTCAGGTTCCCACTTATCCGAAAAGTGTTGTACCATTTTTACTACTTGTTTGCGGTTCTTTGTGAACAGGTATGTCTTTAGAGCATAAGAAATAGGAGTGAGTTGAATGACTGAAATACAAGTATTACTTACTTTTATGCGGCAGTCTAAGCGTAAGGCAATCAAGCGTCGTAGTTTAGATAGTTGGTTTGAAACGAATGATTACTGGATAAAAGAAAGACAACTCAAACTGTTCCAACAGCTACAGCGTAGCAAGGTATTACGAGTCATGGGAACTGGTGAAATCATTCGAGTCGAGGCAATGCAGGAGTATTTAGCGTTGTTTGATTATATGCAAAATAAAAGAAAGTCACAATTATCGCATGATCACTTTTCTCGATGGTTGACCGATCAATCAGCCTGGCATGCGAAAAAAACGGAACGACTGATTAGACAGTTACAATGCACAGAGACAATGAAAATAACTGAATTTGGTGTGGTCATTTCACACTAGAAACAAAAGAAAGGGGAAAATGGATGGCAAAAGGTACAGCAAAAAAAAGTATAAAAGGCAAAAAGAAGCGATTTTTCCAATTGGAGGAACTATTGTTAAAGGAGCAGGACTTGGAGTTTATGATCGGACAAGAAGATTTGTTTGCGAATAATATCCAGTTCAAACATGATGAAGTATTACCTGGAGAACGGGCCTATATTGTCACGCATAAAGTCGTCCAGTCTACCCCCTTATACAAGAAGCAGTTGATCCATTTACGTTATATCCATTCGTTGAGAGTTGTGAACAATTTGGAAGAAGGACGACTGGTGAAGGAAGTCCCAGTAGCAAAAATTATTCGTTCGAAAACAGGGATTTATTTTATCGTCGATCGAGAAAGAGTCACACAGTCGTATTATCAACGAAAACAGCGTAATCAACTTCCAGGAGTCATTGCCGAAGAAACGTTTCGGAACTACTAAAAGACAGAAGCAATCTGTCTGATTTATTAAATTTGGTTATAAAGACACTCAGATGTTTGAAGAAAAAACAATAATTTTTTTTATGGTTTGTCTAAGAAAGAATCTCTTGCAGTCCTGATTATTTTCAGTCAATGGGTCTTATCGCAAAAAGAATGATTCCACTATCCATTAAAATTAAGAACTGAGAAAAAGAGGTTTTAAATTGCAAGATAAAGAAGATAAAGTATTACTTATTCTTGGAGAAACGGGGACTTTCTTAGTGGTATTGGTTCTTAAGCTCGCAGGAATGATTTACGGCGGATTTGTTACCATGAAGCTTTGGAATGGGATCATTTCACCAACGTTTGGCTTCGATCAGCTGAATTTTTTTCAGGGATTAGGGTTAGATCTCTTTGTAAGTTATCTCTTTTATAACAGCGGAATCTCTGGAAGAGATAAAGGTGAATCGATTTTTGTTCCGATTATTGATTCGACGATATCTACCACTTTGTTTTGGAGTATTGGATCACTCATTATGATTTTTATCTAAAAGTAACTACTGTTTTCTTGTCGTAGACTTCGAAACAGTAGAAACTCAGAATTCCAGATTAGAGAAGGATAATTAATCGCATACGTAAGAATGAATCAGGAGGATAGAAATGTTTATACTGAAATACAAGTATGAGGTGTTGTTAAAAGTAGTTGTTCATGTGATTGTGTTTATTGGGATCTTATCGATGGCATTGAAAGTACAAACGCAGCAGTCAAATTTTGATAATTCGATAAATACTGTCCATTTCTCTCGAAAGTTAGCTTATGACTCAAATCATGAACTTAAAGAATATGTAGATAAAAATTATGTTCAGCAAATTATTTGGAAAACACACCCACTTCTAGGATATCCTGAAAGCATTTCGAGCAGGATTATGTTCAAAAGAGAAGCAAATCAAAAAAGTATTGATGAAACATGGCAGGATGTAATGAGACTTGTCGAAGATGATGCACAAAAAGAAACTGAACTAAAATTTCTAATGGAGAATTGAACAGTCGGGCAATAGGAGAAATGAAGTCGATGGAATTAGCAGAAGGATAGGTCGCAAATTATGATTTCGAATGAATCGACATTAGAATACGAAAGGCGTCTTGAGAAACTGGCAATTTGGTTTTGGCGAATCTTTATCAGTGGTTTTTTTGCTATGATTTTAGGATCAATAGTTTATTGGAATCATTATTTTTTTGGACGTTTATGGTTTCCACTAGCCCTATTGTTTTTGTGGTACTTTATTGTGCTTGCCTTTTTAGTGATCTCAGTGAAGTTGATTAGATAGTAAAAATATTTACTTCAATCTTCTATACTCTACAAGTCGAATAAAATTTATATGACTAAATTCTTTATTCGAACTCCTACTGAGTCTTTTTGTATGAATGATCCAAAAGTTTAAAAATGTGAATCTTTTTACAAAATAAAGTTGATATCAATTTGATTTAACTATAAATGTTATCTATAAATAAATGGTTTAAAAATATATTCAAATGATTCCTAATTTATTAGGAATTATTTGCAAAACAAAAAATTGGTATATATTAATAATCGTTTCATTAAAATTGTATGATAATATACAAGATATCATTTGGCGAAATTTATTAGGTTTGATATGCTTAATTTGTAGTTATTATAAAGTAGTTATTATAAATAAGTGAATCCTAGCTTAGTAGTTGCCAGGGAGATCTTTTCAATTCAAATTCCAGGTTTAGGTTTTTCCTTTTTAAAGTCTCAAAGAATACTTTACTCTTGAAATATTTCAACGCTAAGCGCCCTTTTCGTGAAGGACGTCCTCCCTGGTAACTACTAAGCTAGGATTCATTTGTTTTCCGATGAATGATAGTTCTCTTGATTATTCATTTTTTCAATTTATTCTTTCTAAGTGCGACTTGCTTTGCATAAGCTTCAATCTCACTTTTTAAGTATAAACGCACTACTGGGGACTCATTGTATTCAACAAAAGGAGTGACCATGTTCGTTCTTACTGCTTGTTGAAAGGCAGGTCCGGACTGACCCGTAATTTTCATAGCACCTTGCTTTGTAACAAGATTATCTAAGATCCATTCTCGCATTTCTTTTGAATCGGTATCTTTCATGTTAACACCCCCTAAGTATCTATAGAAGTAGTATAGATGAAAAAAAGAAAAAAATCCACGATATAATTGTTGACCTATCATTATATGTATATTATGATATTGATATAATACAAAAGGGAAAGAAGGAAGAATAAATGAAAATGTTAAAAGTGTTAGCAATCGGTGTAACCGTTGGAGGAGTAGCGTTAGCTATTCAGACGGAAAAAGCAGAGGCCGCAGAATGGACGCCTCGATCAGTTGAACAAATCAAAGCTGAAATTTCTGGCAATGAATACACGATAAAGTGGGGCGATACTCTAAGCGCCATTAGCGGAGCGACAAATATTTCAGTTCAAAAATTAGCTGAATGGAATAGCATTGGGAATGTAGATGTCATTTTCGAGGGAAATAAGTTAGTATTTGAAGGAAACATTGCTTCTGTACAAGATCAAAGTGGGAACACTATTAGCCAAGCGGTAATCAATGAAAATGACAAAGTAAATCCAGGTCAACCGATCGGACAAGCGCCAGCAACCGGTTCTAGTAATGACCAAGGTTCACCAGCAGCGACAGTTCCTGTCCCTCCTGCAACAGAAGGAAGTGGGGCAACGGATGCTGGAAACACAGTAACACCGCCAACAGGTGCGGATAATGGATCAACAGGCGGAGGAAACACCGTGACACCACCAACAGGGGGAGACAATGGATCAACAGGCGGCGGCAATACAGTGACACCGCCAACAGAAGGCGATAACGGTTCTACTGGCGATGGAAATGAAACTACCCCTCCAGGTGGAGGCGATAATGGTAACGGTGGAGACAATGGCTCTGAAGGCAATGAAACTGATAATATTCCTGTTAATATTGGAAACAGCGGCATTTTTGCAGCTACTCAAGAAGAGGCTAACGCACAAGCATATGCATTATGGGCTGAGGATAAATTTGTAGAGTTTACTAGATTCCTAATAAATCCTGCCTTAAATGCTAAAGGCGATATAATCGGATGGACAGTTGTATTTTATAATTAAAAAATAATGTAAAAAAGAGGTAAAGCTGAAAAGCTTGCCTTTTTTTTATGTGCTGAGGTGATAAAAGTGAATAATAGATGCCGAAGCCCGTCATATTCGGGAATTGTTGTAAAGGACTAATGAGCTTATCATTGGTCTTTTTTTGTTGCTAAAAGGCTTATGAGGAGACGATTATGAAATATAAGAAAATGAAAAAAGTGATCAGCTTGTTCTTGCTGACTGTTTTGCTCACAACAGGTTTGCCGATAAATAGTATGGCAACGGTACTGTTGGATCAATCTACTAGTCTCAAAATCAATGATGATTCCGATACGAAAGAAATAAATAGCGATAAAGAAACTAATAAACCTATTAGTACTCCAGTTTTGCTACCATTAATGAATAATCGAGATTTTGTTGGATCTATCCAAACCGGAGAGAGCCAACTAGCTAATGACGGACCGGAGTTAATAACTAAAGAAGTACCTGATAATATGAAAGAATTCTTTATCGGAGAAAAAGATCTTCATGAATTGGGATCGTATTCAGAGCAACAGGAATTAGCTGCACAATCAGATGAATGGCAAAAACTTAAAGAAGAGAAAATGACAAGAAGTTCTTCTTATCGTTTGTCTGAAAATGGTCGCTTAGATGTCAATGTCGCACGTTATACACCTTCTGGTCTACATTATACGCATGACAAGATTATTCGTTGGCAAATTGATGGCGAAGACGTCTTCTGTATTCAAGAAGGGGTATTTACGGAGTCGGGCATTTTATACGATCAAAAATTAGATCTTAATGATGTTATATCACCAGAAAGTCGCTCAAAAAGACTTCGTTTTATCGGATATTTTGGTTACTATAACCAGCGTAGCATGGAAAATTATGCACTAACACAAATGCTAGTTTGGGATGAAATGGGAGGAAGCTTTATCAACTATGGAACATTTGGTAAAGCAAAATATGATTCGTTCAAAGTTGCTGTCGATAAAAGGATTGCTGAACATGATCTAAATCCTTCTTGGCACAACACTACTGTAACAGTTAAAGCTGGTGAAGAAATACGCGTTCGAGATACTCATAACCGTTTTTCTTCTTGGAATGGTACTGTTTCAACTAATACGGCTGGTGTGAGTGTACGAAAAGATGGAAATGATTTAGTCATTGCTGCTTCTGCAAATTCTAATGATTCAGGAGTAGTTCGACTAACAAAATATGACCCTAATGGATCGGGGATAGGAACCACGTTTGCTTACACGAATGGGACAACACAAGATCTTTCTCGTCTGCATTTACCCGATCCAGGAATTGCTGCATTAAATGTTAAAGTTGAAAAACAAGGTCATGCAGCTGTTCGTAAATTAGATGAAACTACTGGAAAACCTTTAGCAGGAGCAGTTTTCCGTTTTACAACAAATGATGGAAAAACGAAAGAAATCACAACGAACAATCAAGGAATTGGTGAATGGCGTGATTTAATCCATGATCAAAAGGTGACAATGGAAGAGATTCAATCACCGAATGGTTATGTGATTAACAGCAAGCCACAAACAATTACAATCAAAGTAAATGAAACAGTCACGGCAACTTTTGATAATAAGCCTCAAAAAGGACAACTAGAGCTTTCTAAAACAGTTGAAACAGGTGTTTCTACAGTTGTAAATGAAAGTGATCATGGCGACTACACGACGATTGAATTCGAACAACGAAATGGGGATGGATTTGGCTTTAAGATTCGCCCAACAGAAGATGTCGTGACTGGTGACGGTACACTGCGTTATGAAGCAGGAAAATTCTTACAAGCAGATGGTGAAGATATCGTTTGGACTACAGGCGAAGATGGTAAATTTACGACAGATCCACTACTGTTTATCGGTAAGTACGAAGTCGTTGAAGTTTCTGCACCCGCAGGTGTTGTTCTTTTAGACGAATCAATTCCGTTCTCGATCGATTATGCAGGACAAACGGTTGATATCACGTCCTCCTCTTTAGAAGTAGAAAACTTCCTACAAGACCTAAATATCTATGGTCTAAAAATGCAAGAAGTTCTAACTGGTTGGGAAGATGGTAAAGCGGTTGTTGAATTAGAAAATGCGAAAAACGGGCAAGTATTTGCCCTGCGATTAGCAGAAGAACTACTTGTTGGAGAAGAAGAATTAGCTGCTGATACTACGTTAGGCTATTCAGTAGTCGAAGAAGGCAAAATTGCTTTTGAAGGGCTGAAATTGCCAAATCAAACAATTCCTATGTATATCCAAGAACTCTATGCAGGTCCCGATCATGTAATGGATGACACGAAGCACCATTTTGTATACGATCCAGAGAACAACGATGTTTCTTTTGATATTCAAGTAGAAGCAAGTCAAGACGAAGCTGAAGGTGACGAAGCTGAAGAAGACCCTGACGCTGATTCTGAGGAGGACGACGCAGAAGGAGTGACAACTAATGCCAATTTAGATGCTGAAACTCCTGGTACTGAAGAGGATATAGATCTGGAGGAAGAGCCAGAAGAGGACCTGACAGGCGCAATTATTAATCGTTTAGCTCGTGCAGGTGTTCAAGTTATTAAAACCGATGGAATGGATCAAAAACCGCTAGAAGGCGTTGCTTTTGATTTATACCGAGTGCCAGCACCAGAAATTGATCCTGAAGAAGATAGCGAGGAAGCGCCTGAAGAAAGTGAAGACGTTGAAGAAGATACTGATACTGAAGAGAACGAAGACGCTGTAAAGACAACCAATTCTGATGAAATCGATACCGATGATTCAACTGAGTCAGAAGACTCAACGGATCTAGAAGGTGAAGATGAAATCGATGAGGAAACTCCTGAAGAAGCTGTTCTTATTGGAACGTTCTTGACAGATGAAAATGGTGAGATCAATATCGATGGATTGCCAACTGGACATTATTTGTTGGTAGAATCCCAAGAACTACCTTGGTATCATGCAAACGAAGAAGAGTATACGTTTGAAGTTTCACCAGAAAATGATGGTGAAGTTATTGTCTTTGAAGTAGAAAATCACCGTTTAGATTTAGAAGTGGAGACGCTATTTGTGGAAACTGAAACTGGAAGTAAAGTTTTAGATCCAACAAAAGACAATCATTTAACCGACTTTACTTGGATTCGTGGGGGGAAAGAAGACCATGAATACTATATGCTTACGCAATACATTAAAGTCAATAAAGACACAAAAGAGCAAGTAGCAGTTGTTTCCGAAGATACTTCATCGTTTGTATCCACTGGTGACGAAGAACACGAATTACCAATTACACTGGATTTGCCAGCAAACACAATGGAGAGCGGATATGAATTGGTAGCGACTCATATGATCTATGATGATCCTGAAATGGAGAATCTGGTAAATGAGCATTTCGACTTAGAAAATGAGGATCAAACAGTCCTCTTCTTAACTCCAGAAGAAGAACCTGAATTACCAGTTATACCAAAAGATCTAAAGACACCACAAGTTCCGTCAATCCCACAAGCAGGAAATGCAAGTATTTTGGAAGAGCTTAAGGCTGTTTTTTCGAACCTATTTTAAAATCAAAATAGATGATTAAGAAGAGACGAAGGAAGAAATTCCTTGTCTCTTTTTTAGTAAGTTTGATCAAAAAAACGAAAAAATATTTTGGTTCATTTATCTCCGAAGGAAAGGAGCAATGTATTGAAGGAATTACAAATAATGCTTAGAAGGATTCGATTGAAATTCAAGCAGCACCCGCACAAAAAGAAAATTATTCTTGGGATATTGAGTGTGGTTTTACTCATAGGAACAATTATCGGTATGATGCACTATCGGCAGAGACAGTTTGACCAACAAATTTCAGAACTACAACAAGCTGGATTAAGCGAAATGAGTGGGGAAACGCCATATAGAAGAGTTATTGGCGATTATTCAGGAGACGATGTTGAAGATTTACGCCCCACAAATCTATCGATTGATTCGAGCGATTTGATTCAAAAATATGGGGTTGGAATTATACGGATACCGACGATAGGGTTGGAATTGCCCATTTTGGAAGGTATGACACAGGCCAATCTTAGTATTGGATCAGGAACTGTGAAACCGAATCAACGAATCGGACGAGGAAATTTTGCTCTGTTGGGGCATTATATGACCAATAGCGGACTATTGTTTGGTGGATTGAAGAATGTTTCTGTTGGCGACCAAGTAGAAATTACTTTCTATGGAAAAACAGCTACGTATGAAATACAAGAGACAAGAATTATCCACCAAAGTGAAGGGCAGTATATGTTGGATAATCCGGAAGAACCACATTACTTGACCTTGCTGACATGTGATGGAAGTCGGGCTGGTACGGACTATCGATTGATGGTTCGAGCAACAATGACAGAGTGACAGACATGATCAAAATTTAGGAGGTATTTTCAATGGTAATGGATTTATCACAAAACCAACCAGACCAAGAAAAAAAGAATCCAAATGTATCATTTGAGAAGGTAGAAGAGATTGCTATTCTCAATCGTACAAAATGGGGGACGACAGTTGAACTAAATAAAGTTTCTTATAATGGCCGTAAGGCTGTTTATGATTTACGTAATTGGACGCCTGAAGGGGAAATGCGAAAGGGTATCACACTTACTGATCAAACGTTGGCTAACCTCTTAATAGCCTTAAAGAATCATTTAGAAGGCGACTTATCAAAAGATGAATCAGAACACTTGGCAGATTCAGATATTACAGCGCACCTTCCTAATGATTTTTGAAGAAGGAGGCTAGAGTATGAGTCAATCACAACAAGAAGCCTATCAAGTTATTTGTAAGGGGACGCCACAAAAGTTATATCAAGTGTTTCGCTTACTATCTATGTTGAAGCAAGCAGCTAAAAGTAAAGAAATGAAGCAACAAGCAGAACAACTTACAGCGGACAATTGGGAAAAGTTTCAAAAACTTAGAGAACAGCTTGGTCTTCCTGAAAAACCGGAATTAGAATTCAAATTTAAACAATTGCCGAGAGAGAAACAAATGGAATTGATTCGAGACTGTGAGAAAAAATTACTTGTACAAGCTGGAGAAAAAGATTATGAGTTCTTATTATCCTCGAATAAAATGCTAGCAGAGCCACAAATTCTAGATCAAGCAGTAAATTTGGACCAATTAAAAAATATGATGACAGAGTACGGTTTACAATTCCACGTAAAAGAATTTCCTGACATGACGTCAGAAATGTACTTTTATGCCAAAGATGCTAACATTGCTGCTCGTGCGCTTGAGAGGACTGTAGAAACAATCATAAACGATCCAGAAACTGTTACAAAACCAACACTTGAAGCGCTAATTGAAGAGGCGAAAGGAAAGACGAAAGAAAAAGTTGCGGCAGTCGAAGAGGCCAAAGAATCAAGTGTCACTGCTATTAAAGATGGAACAAAAACTGCAGTAGATACCACAAAAGAGGCAAAAGAAAGCCTAGAAGCTTTGTCTCTATTTGATGATATAAGTGGAGGAATCGATCTATGACCAAAAAACAGTCAATTATTCCTTATGCGCTTTTTGGTGGCGTCGGAGGTTTTGTAGCCAATCGTGCAACGGAGCTTGCTATGCATGCACCAGAAGGGGAGAAGCTCTTAGCAGCACTTCAGGTGAATAAAGAAATATTTTATAACCCATTCCATTTTTCATTAGAAAATTCTTCCTTACTTGCTTGTGGCGCTGTTTTAACGTTAGCGTCTTTAACCTATCTTGGACGAGATACAAGAGAGTATGAGCCAGGGAAAGAATACGGAAGCGGTCGCTGGGGAACAAAGAAAGAAATGAAGAAGTTCAGGAATAAAAAGAATTTTTCAGACAATATCATTCTAGGGGACGGTTGCTATAAGAATTTCTATGAGGGAAGAAATCCTCGATTAAATCGAAACAACAATGTAATGGTCATTGGAGGTTCTGGATCGTGGAAGACGACATCTTATATCATGTCGAATATTGCTCAAATGAAGTCTAGTTTTGTTCTGACAGATCCAAAAGGGAGAACAGTCAATCGAGTAGGGAAAATGTTAGAACGTAGAGGGTATAAGATCAAAGTTGTTGATTTTGATACGTTGACAAATACCGATCATTTCAACCCGTTTGCTTATGTTAAAGACGAGATCACACTCAAAAAAGTGATCAGTGCATTGATTGATGCGACAAATGCGGATCACGAGAAAAAAGGAGAACCTTTTTGGGACAAAGCTGAAGAGTTGTTGATTACCTCCTTATTTGCTTATCTATATTACCGTTACCGTGGGGGAAGAAAAGGAAATGAAGAAGTGAAAGGGGATGGTATTATGCCTAGCCTGGATCAAATCGGCACCTTGATTCGACTTTTAAATCGTGAGAATAAAGACGTAGAAAGTCCCCTTGAATTTATGTTTAAAAGTTTTGCGGAAGAATTTGGCGAAGAAAATTATGCCTACCTCCAATGGCAAAACTTCCTCCGAAACTTTGAAGGAAAGACTAGGGACAGTGTCTTGGCTATTTCGATCACTCGCTTCTCCTTATTTGATTTACAACAAGTCAAAGACTTTATCAAAGAGGATAATCTAGAGATTGAAAAATGGGTTGAGGAGAAGACAGCGGTCTTTTTGAAGATACCGGATATGGACGAGACGTTTAACTTCTTACCCCTCCTTATTTTTATACTTTCTTTTCGAACACTTGAACACAAAATTGATAATGAAATGGGCGGAGAAGCAGATATCCCTATAGAATTTTTAATGGACGAATTTGCCAATCTCGGAAAAGTACCAAATATCAAGCAGGCCTTGTCTGTATTTAGAAGTCGTTTGATGAGTATCACGATTTTATTACAAAGCGTCAATCAAATCGTTGCTATGTACAAAGAGGATTGGAAATCCTTTTTTGGAAACTGCGACGCTTGGGTTTATTTATCTGGATCGACAGAACCAGATACCACAAAGTTTTTTTCTGAAGCAGCTGGAAAAAAAACAATCTATATTCGTAAGCGTGATAAAGGTTCTGTTCGCAGTGAACCCGTTGGAAAAGATGTTATTTCAGTTAGTGAAGTCGGGGAGTTAGATCGACTTCACGCCTTAGTAAAAATTGCTTCAGTCCCTATGTTTAAAGTGCCAAAATATAATTATAAAACTCATCCAAATGCCAAAGAGTTCGATCATAAGGAGGGTGATCCGAATTGGTATGAAGTGAAAAGATATAAAAACAGCTTAGAAAAATTTGAAGCAAATGTTAAAAAAGAGGCATTTTCAGATCCAGTGGTTTTGGATATTGATTTTGCGGCGTAAAAAAATATCAAATTGAATGGAGAATGAAAAAATGAAATCACTTTTAATGAATGTAACAACAAGTTTGGAACCGCTAGTTGTGGCAAATGCAAATGCAACTGCTCAGACAATTGCAGGAGGCTTGCAGTGGCTAATTGCCGGTGGGGGCGCCTTGTTAGCTGTTTGGGGAATCGTTCAGATCACACAAGCTGGGAGACAAGGAGACTCTCAAGGGAAAATGGAAGGCTCTTGGTTGATCATTGGTGGCATTCTGTTGCTTGCGATTAGCGCGGGAACCATGATCACTGGAGTATTTTCAAATCCTCCAGGCATGTAGTAAATAAATTAAAGGAGGATTCATATGGATTTAGTTGAAGCCCTCACTCAGAATATGGGGGATTTTTCCCAAAGTACATTAAATTGGGTCAACAATATCGTGGCTAAATCAACCCGTGAAGTTGGTCTTTATTTAGTAGGGATACTATTAATTTTAGAAATTGCAAAAATGTTTGAAAAAGCGAACTCTTCAAACGCAGGAATTGTGACCTTGAAAATGTTTCAAGGTCTTTCTTTTCGTGCGGCATTGGGGGGAATCATGGTCACTTTTTCGAGTGTCATGTTAAATTTCATTTTATCTATCGGTATAGGAATGGCAAATCTTATTTCCCGAAATGCAAGGGGTGCTTTTGATGTATTTACTCTACCAAGTGTGGAAGTACCAACAGATACACTGTCTATTTTGGGGGAATTAATCGGTGCATTATTGAATCCGACAGAGGCACTAAGAAGAGGGATCATGGTCCTTTTATTAGTTGTTATCGGTGCTTTAGTAACATTAGCTGCTTATGTAATGGTTTGGGTGATCGTTATGCTTCGATTCTTTCAACTCTATGTCATGTTAGCATTGATGCCTGTTCCTATGGCCTCTTTTGCGTCTGAAGAACATGACAATATAGGAAAAGGGTATTTAAAGCGAATTTTAGCTTATGCCTTTCAACCAGCGGTCATTATGGTCGTGTTCGGTGTTTATCATTTTCTTTCCAATATTGTATTGGATCTGACTGGTTTAGGAAATCCAATCAATCTGGATATGGAAGTACAATTCTTTCAGAATCTGATTTTAGCGATCGTATTCATTATTGTTTTGTGGCAGACACATAAAAAATCTTCGGAAATGTTTGGGGTGTAAGAAATGGAAATCAAAGTGTTCAAAGATGCTTCAAAAAGGGAAAAAACGTTTATTGGTTTAACTGGCGCACAGTGGATTTTTATTGTAAGTCTCATTTTAGTGATTGGATTAGATGTTAGAAATGCTATCTATTCGGTTTTGCCTGTTGGTCTATTTCGATTGATATTTTTCCCCTTGTTAGCACTAAGTGCGTGTAACGCAATGTACAAACCACATGGCTATACTTTTTCTACTTGGGTGAAGCTGTTTTTTAAATTCCAAACAACGATTCAAGTAAGAACTTATAAAAAAGGAGAAAGGATGAGAATCTATCGTGTTCAAGACTTTAAAAAAGGAAAAAAAATCAAAGAAACGACCAAAAAGCCAAAAAATTCAAGCCGCTAGTACGCAAAACTCGTTGTACTATACTTCTTTGTTTGAAGATGGGATCATGCATGTTACAGAAGACTTATTTTCTAGTACGTATACATTAGGTGCAGTTAATTACACAACAGCACATGTAGATAAGCAGAAACAAATTCTTTCACAATATAATAAGGCAATCAATTTATTGTCTGAAAAAGATCATTTTCAACTCACGCTATTAGTAACTAAGAATCCAAAAGGTGAGTACATGAAAAAAACAGCTTATCCTTTACAAGGCGATCCTGGTGATCCCCTTAGAGAAGAGTTGAACCAACTAATTGAGTCTAGTTATGATTCTGGAAGAAATAATTGGAAAGTTGAACGATTTGTGACTTTAGCGACACATGCAACGAACCTTCGCAATGCTCAAAAAAGATTGTTAAATATTGGTGAGTCGTTTGCGGATGAACTGATGAGTATAAAAGGAACAGTTGATGTACAAGATGGCATGGAGCGGTTACGGACGATGAATAAAATCTTGCGACCTGGTAAACCACTTTTTGGAAATTTTGAAGATATTGAACGGAGCAGAAGATCCACTAAAGATTTGATTGCTCCAGGCTATTTAGACTTTAAAAAATCAGGGAAAATTGATTTTCAGGTGGACGATAACTTTGGACAAGTGCTGTATCTGCGCGATTTCCCTCGAAACTTATCTGATCATATGTGCAAAGAATTGACAGAAGCAGAAATGGAGATGGTGATCACAATTCACGCAAGCCCTTATTCAATCTCTCAAACAACAAAAAAATTACGGACAGAAGCGACCAACCTTGAAACAGACGTAATCAAGCGTGAAATGAAAGCTAGCGAGCGAGGATATTCGAGACAGCATATTGCACGGGTAATCAGAGAACATCAACAAGATATTAATGAACAAATAGAATTTGTAGAAGAAACTGGTGACAAACAGCTTTCTTCTACTTTTTTGATATATGTATGGGATGAATCAAAGGAAGCTTTGTACCATCAGATTGAGAAGGTGAAAGCGGTAGGTGAAAAGTTCGGTGCGGTATTTGAACCGTTATATCTTACACAGGAACAGGGATTTAACTCATGTTTGCCGATTGGTAAAAATTATTTAGATTTTGAACGAACCTTTTTGCGCGACTTGATCACGCCTAATATTTCAATCAATTCTCCGTTTACTAGTCAAGATGTACAACATAAAAATGGCACGTACTATGGAACAAATCAGCTATCAAAGAATAATATTCTTATTAATCGAATGGGTAGTGAAATGAAGAATTCCAATGGTGGCATTATGGCTGTGTCTGGAGGAGGGAAGTCGTTTGCAGCTAAGAATGAAATCATAGCGACACGATTGAGAAAACCTGAAGCAGAAATTATCATCCTGGATATGGAGCGTGAGTATCTGCCACTAGCGAACGCATTGGATGGTGAAATCGTCACTGTCGCTCCAGGAAGTGGCACCTCTATTAATATTTTGGAACTAGCAGATGAACAATATCTAGAGGTAGGGGACGATCCAGTTTCAATCAAGTCAAACTTCTTAATCAGTTTAATTTCTCATTTGGTGGGTCATGTCTCAGCTGGTCAACAAACCAAAATTGATTCAGTCACACAACAGACCTTTCGTGAGCTTGAAAAACCAACGCTTCAAGACTGGTATAAAGTGTTGCAACGTGATACCAGTCTTGAAGCAAAAGAGCTGATCGATGCAATGGGGTTATATGTCACGGGATCATTAAACATGTTTGCCAAAGAAACGACCGTCAATACTTCAAAAAATTTAATGATTTATGATATGTATTTATTGAAAAATCAAATGGCGACCTTTGGTTATTTAGCCATTCTAGATCGAATCTGGAATAAGGTGGTAGAAAACCGTGCGAAAGGTATTGAGACTAGGGTCTATATTGATGAGTTTCAAGTTATCATCAATCAGTCACAACCTGAGATATTGCGTGTTCAAGCGGCTGAAATTTACTCACGGATTCGTAAATATAAAGGTTGTCCCACGTTTATGACACAGTCAGCTGAAACGATGCTTTTAACTCCAGAAGGTCGTTCGATCCTATTTAACTCTGACTTTTTGATTTTACTTGAACAAAAAGGGGAGGTATTGGATGCGTTAGTCGAACGATTTAAATTAACAGAAAAAGAATCGCTCTATCTCGAAAATAATAAGGTAGGAACTGGGCTAATTATCGCTGGTGGTCAGGTGATTCCCTTCTCAAACCTAATCCCCAAAGACACAAAACTGTTTGAATTGATGAATACAAGTCATGCGGATCAACAACCGGCCTAAAGAGTACTTTAAATTACCCAAAGGCACTCGCTTTAAGGGAGAGCAGAGGTCTTTAACTGTTCGTAAGGGAACAATCGCCAAATTCAATCAACGAGCTGCATATGGCTATACACTCGGCAAGCAGAAGAATGAAAGCCGTATAAACTCGTTAAAAAGGAAAAAAACACAATCTGAAGAAAAACTAAAGTCAGAAGAGTCTTCATTTTCAAAATTAGAAAAGAAAGGCCAAAAAATTCATGAGAAACGTTCATCGAAACAGTCGTTTCTTACAGATAATGAGTCTGAAACACTAGATTCAGTATCAAAAGCAAAGAGAAAGAAGCGTCATGATAAAAAGAAGGAACTTGAAAATGATCTAAAGAAAAAGAAAGATGATCTATTTCATACAAAGCAGAAAGAGTCTTTTCACCAAGCAACTAGTAAAAATGAATCGATCAATTCCGATTCCAAGGGCAATTTTTCCTCTTCTGCCAAACAGGTGGCCACCAAGCAATTGATCAATCAAGGATTCAATGTGATGGCTCAAGAGGAGGATGCACAAGAGCTAAAACAATTTCAATCTAGTGTTAAAGATGGGGAACGTGTTTTTAAAGGAACGAAAAAAGCGAATAAATTTTTGACAAAAAATCAGAAATTTTCTCAATCTGTAACCATTGGAAAACTTGATGATTTGCGTTTTGCTTCAAGTAATACTGTAAAGGCTGCAAAGCCAGCGTCAGATGTAGTTGGGAAAGCAGCAACCAAAACGGCTCCTCAGCAGACTGCATTCTCACAAGCTTCTTTAAAAGTCCAACAGGCAATCACAAGCGCAACTAGTAAAGCACTTAGCAGTTTCACGGTGAGTAATCCAGTTGGGTGGATCATTACAGGGATAGCACTTCTTTTTCTTGTGTTTGTTGGTCTATTTTTTATCTTTAATAGCCAAAGCAGCGCGTCTTCTGAGGATGGCGTATTTTATGTTGAAAAATGGGATGGCCCTGACGCCTATAACTCCTCACTTTTGGCTCAGCGGTATGGAATCACTGCCGAACAAATTGATGGGTTTATAGCCAATGAGGGGTACACGGTAGATTCTAGAGCAACCGGCCAAGAGTTTTTACGTCTTCAATCATTATCAGGAATTGATGTCCGTCAACTTGTGGCATTTGCCCAATGGGAAAGTTCTTATGGAACAGCCGGTGTCGCCTTGCAGTTCCCGAAATCGAACATTTTCGGCTATGGTGCATTTGACAATGATCCTAATCAAGGAGCTTCGTGGGACAATACACGAGCAGTCACTGAATTTCGAAATACGCAGATTGATACGTATGGCAATCGAACCTTAGCAATCATGGATGCACGTGCCAAAGCTTTTCATGACAATACATTAAAACCAGGAGAATTTGTTTACTGGACTAAATTAAATGCAGGAAAATCAAGAGCTGAGACAGCAGAAAAATTCAATCAATGGATTGATGATAATGGTGGAACACCGAAGCCACCTGGTGGGTATGGACCTGTTGGCGGTGGTGGCGCTGGTTTAGCTGTATTAGATCAAAGGCTTGGGACAGTGATTGGTGGCGAGTTTGGTGGTTTAACCGGAGAATGCTATGCTGTTTCGGCTTATTATGCCAATTCTATCAATTCGTCCATTATTTTAACAGGTGGGGTTAAAGCCAGTGATATTGGTACTGATTATCCATGGGAAAGTTGGGGATGGTCAGTCATTAGAAATCCTAGCTATAACCAAATTAAAGCAGGTGATATTATCAATTACAATACTGGTGGAAATATGGGTTCCTGGTTTGCCCATTCGATGTACGGTCATACTGGTGTAGTAGGAAAAACGTTAGGAAACAACCAGTATTTATTATATGACCAAAATCCAGGACCATTAAAAACGTGGACAGTGACTTTTCACTCTGGCAGTGTATCGTCAGTAATTCGTCCACCTAATTAAGCAAGGAGAAAAATGAATGCAAGATAAGCGGAAATTTAGGCTATTAGTAGGGGTGGGGGTGGTTACCTCAGCATTGATCTTTATCGGTTTGATTTTATTAGTTGGTCATTTTATGAACGCTGAACCACCAACCTTGGAAGTACCAAATCAGATTCAGTCTTCTCAAACTGAATCCCAAGAAACAAGAACGGAGGAAAGTAGTCGTGTGGCTTTAGTTGATGGTTCGTCATCAAGCAAAGAGGAGACCATACAGACCACTGAATCGAGTCGGCCGCCAGTGAGAGAAGTAGACGAAGTTTCTAATATCCGAAATTTTTTAAGTGTTTACTTTACCTGGGAATTGCAAGAAGACTCAGTGACCGAAAGGGCTGAATTATTGCAAGAATTGATGACAGAGAAACTCTATGATAAGAAGGAAATAGAGGCAGATAGTGAAGTTTTGAAGGAGTTGATTGATACGTTCAATGAAACGAATGAAATAAATACTTCCAATTCCATGCAACTCTTGTCCAGTCGCTATCTTTCTTCTCAGATTTATCAAGATACCAACGATGAGACGCTTTATCGAGTAACTGTACGTATGGCGAAGCAGGCACCATATCAAGACGCACCTTTTATGATAGAAGAAGCGTACCATTTACGCTTTGAAGATAACCATGTGACTGATCTAGACGGACCAAAAGATCAATTAAGGAGTGACACAAATGACTCAGAGTAAATTAGAAAAACTTAAATCAAAATTAGCAGATGCCGAAAAGAAACGAGTGCAGCTAGATAAAACAATTAAAAGATTACAAAGTCAAATCAGTGAAGAAGAGGCCAAAAGCTTTCGAATGACGCTGACAGAATTAGACTTGTCTGTTGAAGAGGCCATAAGTTTTCTTAAAGAGAAAAATCGACCATCTGCAGCACAGTTGGCTCATTCATTTAATCAAGCAGCGCCACCAAGTGATTATCAAAATGCCGAAGGAAAGGAGCTAAAGAATAATGTTTAGAAGAAAGCCAAAGTTTATCTATGAACTATCTGAGTGTACCTTATTGAAAGAAGAAGAGATCTTTAATCCGGATGATCTCTTTCGATTTATTCAGGAGGAAGATTACCGGTTTCGAAGAAACTATTTAAAGGGTTCAGTCGTTGTGACTAAAGTGAGGAATAATCTGGAAGGTACGGTTTATTATGCGAAGCGACTTCATCTACCACAGGAAGAAGGATTTGATTGGGTCGCAGAATTAGCTGATTTTTATACGAAAAAACCGCTCGATTATTTTTTAGAGGAGCCGATTGTCGAGTCTGTGAATGATTCAGAACCTGTTCATTCCGTGGATTCAGATGAAGCACTCACTTTAGATGATTTTGAAGCCGATATTCAGCCAGTAACAAAAACAGATAAACCGGAACAAACAGAGTCAGAAATAGAATCAGTACTTAGCAGCTCTTCAGATATGGAGCAAGAACAAGTTTTAGCAGAAGAAAACAGTGAAGAATTCGTACAGATTTCAAAAAGTGAACTACAATCCATCAAAGAAGCACTTGACCGTCATCAAAAAGAAATAAAACAATTTAGAGAAGAAAAAGCGACAGAAATCCAATCAACAACTGCTTCTGCAGAAACATTGTCAGAAGAAAATATGTTAGAGGAAATGACAAAACATTTGGATTCAGAGCCTGTAAAAGGTGAATCACTCGACATTGAAGTTGCTACAGATGAGATTGTACAAGAGGTTCTTCAATCCACGAAAGTTGAGTTTGGACAAGCATTGACCAAATTTATTGAGACAGAGACGAAGAAAATTAACCAAGAGATCCAACAATTAGATAAGCGTCATTTGATCGAGGAATCAGTTACGAAGCGTTTAGAAGCAAAGAAACAAGAAGAATTAGCTAATTTAGAAAGCCAGTTGATCAATCAAAAGCAGCAACAAATCCAAGAAGAAAAATTGCGACACCAGCAAGCATTACAGAATATCGAAAAGTCCTTTACCACACAGCATGAAGGAGAAACTGCAGCAATTCAAAATAGCTATAAAGAAATGGTTGATCAGACAATCAAAAAAGAGTATGAACAACAAACGGAGCAGCTGTCTCGTGTATTACAAGGGAAAATGGATGAACTAAAACTTCGGCAACATACAGTGAATACAGGTTTAGAAGCGAACTTTAAGGAGATTTTGGAAACATTTAACCGTGAGCATACACAAGTGATTCATGAGGTGGAGCAAAAAAAGCAACAGTCTCCAATCAGTTTAGAAGAAAGGCGATTGA
>Ga0308157_10003546_pt1 | contig 22452 bp, 24 predicted proteins | sample PhyBR1_FD_201035 | JGI IMG/M metagenome (GOLD analysis project Ga0308157, IMG submission 201035) | Phyllosphere microbial communities from UC Gill Tract Community Farm, Albany, California, United States - DLSLB.R1 | ecosystem: Host-associated > Plants > Phyllosphere > Unclassified | place: USA...
GAGGTCGTAGCCGTGATGACGATGATGATGATCGTGGCAGCCGTTCCGGTGGCCGGGGTCGCAGCCGTGATGACGATGATGATGATCGTGGCAGCCGTTCCGGTGGCCGGGGTCGCAGCCGTGATGACGACAATGATGATCGTGGCAGCCGTTCCGGTGGCCGGGGTCGTAGCCGTGATGACGACAATGATGATCGTGGCAGCCGTTCCGGTGGCCGGGGTCGCAGCCGTGATGACGATGATGATGATCGTGGCAGCCGTTCCGGCGGTCGAGGTCGTAGCCGTGATGACGATGATGATGATCGTGGCAGCCGTTCCGGTGGCCGGGGTCGCAGCCGTGATGACGACAATGATGATCGCGGCAGCCGTTCCGGTGGTCGAGGTCGCAGCCGTGATGACGACAATGATGATCGCGGCAGCCGTTCCGGTGGTCGAGGTCGCAGCCGTGATGACGATGATGATGATCGTGGCAGCCGTTCCGGTGGCCGGGGTCGTAGCCGTGATGATGACGATGATGATCGTGGCAGCCGTTCCGGTGGCCGGGGATCAGGTAGAACTCCAGCACGTGATGAACAGGGACGATTTACGTCTCGATAATTAGAAAATTTTTTATAATTTTTTGAATGATTAGAAAAGCGTAGATTTAATATCTGCGCTTTTTTTATTCTTCCTAACTAGAAGTATTCTATTTTAATTTCTGTAAATTATCTAAAATTTTAAATACTCGATTACTCAGAAATTTAGGTCTCTGGCCTCCCAAAGAAATTTTCAATTTTTATTGATTCTACATGTCTTTTTCACACTTACATTATTAACTTAGAAAAACTCAAACTCTGATAACCCTTACACATAGCCGATTTTTTATTGCGTAGACTGTATATCTCGGCTCCTATAGACAGGTAATTATAATGAATAATTTTAATCCAAATGAGATCAAAGAACATGCTTCAGTCATCGCTTCATGTGGTACTCAAATAGGCAAAGTAGATCATTTAGAAGGTCAAGACTCGATTAAATTGACAAGAAGTGATGATGAAAATAACGAGCACCATATTATTCCCTTAAGCTGGGTAAGTGAAATCAAGGATGAAAATGTGATTTTGAACAGAAATGCAGAAGATGCAAGAAGAGAATGGAAGACCTTATAATAAGGTAATGTTTTTAAGTAAATAGATTCTATTCTTTGAATTTTAGAATGCCAGTCCAATCGACTGGCATTTTATTGTCACCTATAAATTTAAAACCGTCACTAAAATAATGTTTTACAGCTTCTAAAAAGATTTATTGTAAGTTCAGATTTTGGCTGCCATAACCTTATTTTAGGCTGTACTCCAAGTTTACATAATGTCTCTTATGCGAAATTCGATCGAATGGGAGTAAAAGCCTGCCTCAATTCGAATTAATTTTACGTTTTTTAATTTTAAAAGTTCGGCGGGCCGCCAAGCGTTGAGCAAGGTCAGGATTCCGGCCTTCCAAACGTTTAATCACGATTGATACGCCATTTGGCGTTTTACTCACTAGGTTATCATTTTCTACATACAGTACTGTTCCACTTTGCGCTGCGGCAATAAAGCAATCTCGAAGTACACTTGCAGCTCTGGCAGCAATATCTGATTCATTGTCATCTTCATCAATTAGATCTACTGTTGACATAGTGCCTCACTCCCAACTAAAGCTGATATATGAATCATATTCCAAGTCAGATAGACAGGATAGAAAACTAGAGGTTTTTGCATATAAAGCCCTGCTCAACACACACAATAGTTTCTTTTGTGCCTCAAGGTAGCTATGATATGTTTTCTAAATTTTATATTTAATTTCAATAGCTTACTAATTTTATATCTTAAACTTCAGTCATGCTAAATAAATAAAATAATATTTAAAATCAAATATTTATCATGTTTAAAAAAATCAAATATTAGCATCACACATAATACCTACCTAATTTAGCTTCAGCAGGTAGGTATTATGTGTGATCATATTAACTTTATTGTTTAATTTCAGTATTTTACTAAAATTTAACTTTATATAATTTCAATAAATTTTAATGGCTATTCAAACCATACCCTTATCAATTAAAGATAGGATATCTTTAATTAAAAAATTTACTAGATAACCTTTAGTATAATTTCCTCTGACTACCGTATTTTTACATATGTATGATCCTAGCCAAAAAAATGGGAAACCTATCCTCTCGACAGGTTCCCCATACGATAAAATGTTTTAATCGGCTAAACTATATGCAATCACATAATCTCCATGATCAGGCGACTGACGTGCCCCACCTGCGGAAACAACCACATATTGCTTGCCTGTTTTTGGAGAAATATAGCTGATTGGCGTACCTTGGCTACCAACAGGTAAACGGGCTTTCCATAATTCTTCACCATTTGAAGAGTTAAATGCACGTAAGTAATAATCCTGCGTTGCTGCAAAGAACACTAAACCACCCTGTGTTGCCATTGGGCCACCAATAGTTGGCATACCAATCGGTGCTTTTAAGCCCATCTTAATGCCCATTGGACCCGTATCTTCGACTGTACCCAACGGAACCTGCCATGCAATTTGACGAGTTTTCATATCAATTGCGGTCATGGTGCCAAAAGGTGGTTTTTGACAAGGAATACTTAACGCTGACCAGAACCGGTTTTTGTTTACTTTGTATGGTGTATCTTTCATTGGCACAGCACCCATACCTGTATTCACTTTCTCACCGCCATTGGCTTGAATGGCCAAATCTTCAGGCGTTTGCTTAATTAACTGAATCCAAAGTCCTAGACGCATGTCATTCACAAACATATAACGATGAGTTGGGTCAAATGCAATTGAACCCCAGTTCATACCGCCCAGTGAACCTGGGAAGCTCAATGAAACATCAGTCCCTGGTGCAGTAAAGATGCCTTCATAACGCATCGATTTAAAATTAATACGACACATCAACTGATCAAATGGTGTTGCGCCCCACATGTCCGATTCGGTCAAAGTTTGATTACCAATCTGCGGCATTTCAACTGAACGTGGCTGAGTTGCACTGTATTGCTCATCAGGAATATCAGCAGCTTTTACAGGTTGCTCAATCACTTTAGTTAAAGGTTTACCAGTAAGACGGTCTAATACAAAGAACTGACCTGACTTGGTGCCAATTACAACGGCGGGCTTAGTCGAACCATCTTTCAGTGGGAAATCCACCAAACTTGGTTGCATTGGCAAGTCAAAGTCCCATAAATCATTATGTACTGTTTGATAGACCCACTTTTCTTTACCTGTAGTCGCATCTAGTGCCAATACCGAAGTATTGTATTTATGATCCAATGGCTGACGGTTTGCTCCCCAAAGGTCGACCGAAGAACTTCCCATCGGTAAGAACACGGTATTCATTTGTGGTTCATAAGACATTGCAGCCCATGAATTGGCTGAACTACGCTTATAGGTTTCACCCGGTTTAAGTACATAGTTCGGATCTGGATTACGTGGATCGAAGGCCCAACGCAACTGACCTGTAATAACATCATATGCACGAATTACACCACCCGGCATGTCTGCACCAACATTATCGGCAATACGGCTGCCAATGACGATTGACGTACCTGCAATAGTCGGTGCTGAAGTGACTTCAAAACGCGGTGCTTTGGTGCCGTCACCTAAGCCTTCAAGCAAATTCACCGTCCCATCGACACCGAAGTCTTTACAACGCTCCCCTGTATCGGCATTCACTGCAATTAAACGACCATCAGGTGTGTTGGTATAAACACGACGTGGACATGCGGTATTGGTTGCCACAGCAGTGACTGCGTTTGCACCGGCCAATGTTGGCTGTACCAAGGCTTGCGTCGAATCGAAATAAGCAACGCCACGGCATCGCTCCCAAGCATCGGCTTTAGAGTTGACTTCGGCTTTCCATATTTGTTTACCTGAGTCTGCATCCAGAGCAATCATGTTGTTATGCGGGGTACATAAAAATACTTTATTGCCGACCTGCAATGGCGTCATTTGATCTTCTGCACCATTACCCGAACCTGTGGTCATATCTCCCGTCCGGAAACGCCAAGCTTCCTTGAGTTTAGATACGTTATTACGGTTAATTTGATCAAGTGCGGCAAAACGGCTACCAGCTGTATCACCACCATAGTGATCCCAATTGACCTGTTGTTTATTTGGCGCCACTGGTACAAGCGGTAATTCCTGACCAGAAGCTTCCACTGTTGGATGTGGAATAAACATACCGTACATACCACCCAACATGCCTAGAACAGTCAGTCCACCTACAACATAAGCAGGTGCAGACATTGCAATTTGTTGCTGATATTTACGAATAGATGGCAAGCTGAATAACATGGCAGCAAATAAACCTGCTGGAAACATTAAACGTGAATGCAGTGGCCAAAATTCCAGGCCAGTATCAATCAATGCCCAAATGACGGTGCCTACAAAGACTAAACTGAATAATCCAACCCCAAGGGCTTTTTTTCTAAAAATGAAAATCGATGAAACGATGATCACTAAGCCTGCAATAAAGAAGTACCAAGAGCCGCCTAAACTGATGAGCTTCACGCCACCAATTAAATAAAATAGGCCGGTTAGTAATAAAGCCAAACCTAATATAAAACACCATATTTTAAATATGGGTTGAGATTGCGCTTCGGACATATTTTTTACTCCAAATGCTGTGTTTTAAATGATCACTTCTGCTTCATTCTGAGGATCATTCACATCACATCTAAACTTTTGAGCCTTCACAATTGAATTGTTTCAGCAACGAAAAAGAGTGTTTAAATCTGGCGACCGTATTGCCTAAAATTTAAACACTCTTTTCACTTTATATACGATTAAAAATTCACCTTTACGCTAAGTCCAGCCACCCAAGCATCATCAACCTCCTTCACGCCAGAAGGTTGGTAGATATATTGCAGGTTAGGTCTGAGTATCACCGCAGGCGACCATTGGTAGGTGTAATTGAGTTCTACATTGAGTTCATCACGTTGAATCGGGACATAGTCACTCGCAACAGCATCGTAACTGTAATAACCACGCCCTTCGTTGGTGGCGATTTGCTTGTCTGTCGCACGATCATTCACCACATAGTTAGCTAAACCCAAGCCAATCGAATCATTGGGGCGACTGTCAAAAGGGCCTTTATACCAAAGTGCCAGCTGTTGTGTACTTTCTATAGCGGTCGTGTCTCGGTCATTGATGACCCCATTAAAACTAATATATAGGCCGCGTTTAGGATCAGACCCGCGTTGGGTCAGTTGTTGTTGAGCATTCAACCAGAAACTATATTTGCCATCATGGATTTCTCCTGATGTACCCACATCATTAGCTTCTGCTGTGGAATACAATGCACCTACTTTATATTCGCCCGGTAAAGCGTTAAATGTGGCAAGTTTAGGCTTCCATGCCAGTTCAACCGGAATCGTGGCTCCTTCAACATTGTCCATATCGAGGTTAAAGCCATCACGATCCGAGTCTGTTTTGACATTGTCTGGATTGACTTCATAGCCCCCTACACCTAGCGACCAATCCGGTGCAAATTGATATTTGAGGTTTGTTCCCCATAAGCCGACAGGCCAGTTATACCAAATCGAACCGATGGATTTTCCAAGCTGTCCACCACACAAAAGTAAATTCTGAAATTCACATTGTGAGCTGTTAAAGTCATCGGACATGCCCATCCGACCAATCTTGAACTGGACACGGTTGTCATCAAATCCTGTTTTGATCCATGCTTGGGTTAAGCGCCAGATTTTGCCACGACCATAAATTTCCTGGCTGTTACCCAAAGTGCTGGCACGTGAATCTTTAATGCGTTCAAGCGTTAAGGCGTTACCATCTCGCTTGGTAATCATTAAGCCTGCTGTGGTATTTTCCCAACCTGCAATTTTGTTTAAATCAAAATTGGCACCTAAGGTCAACTGTGCAGCATTGTCAAAACTTTTGTCTTCGTTATAACCGCCAGCCAGATTAGTGGCTGACTGGCTCATAATCGAAGCAGTAAATTTATAACCTTGATCTTCCAGTTGCTTTCGTTCACCGTTCCAATCACCGAATAACCATTGACGATCTGCCGAATAAAATTCATTGGCTGAAGCCAATTGGCAACCTAATAATGCCAATGACAATGTGACAAGTTTTAAAATAGGTGGTTTTAATAACTGTTCTTGCATAACCAAACATCCTTTTTTGTGAGGAAAGCTCTAAATGTGAGCTTCCCATGCAGTTTTTATCACTTCACTCGAACGGCTGAACTCAATTCAGAGGTCGCGCCCAAATGGTCTGTGACAGTGGCAGTCACATTGGCAATACCACTGGCTGCCTTCAAAATCGCCTGAGCTTTACCTTGTGCATTGGTCGTTACAACTTGCGTACCTAAATACTGCTCAGCTTCTTGACCATTCGCCTGATGGTTGGCAAAGAACTCAACCTGATAACGCTGGTTTGGTTGTGCCTGGACTTGAGCCATGACTTGGCCTTTGCTATAGCTTAAACGTGGCGCTTGGATGTTTTGGTTTGGCATGGCATTACAGCCTTGCTGGTTTGGTTGAGTGCAGGTTTTTTGCAATTTGGCATCTTCAATCACTACGCCACCACCACGAGAACCGACAAAATCTGCATGTTCAAGCGCAGGCACGGAAAACACAATTGCCCCTAAACGCTGATTGGGTACACATGAACCGCCCGCTTCACAGCGTTTAATATCTTTAGCGTTATTCCAAATTAAATTTTTGGTCAAAGTCGTACGTGCATTGGCATCTTTTTCTGAACGAATGGCTATTCCTAAACGGTTACCATGAACTTTGTTGCTGTCAAAAATGTTGCCATCACCCGTAAGGTTAAAACCAATCGAGTTATTGGTCAGTTCGTTATAGGCGATGTAATTGCGCTTGCCCCAATTGATTTGTAAACCATCAGAGTAGTTTTCAAATTTGTTTCCTACTACAGCATTGTCATTGCCCCACAAGATTTCGATACCCTGCGACGGTTCTGGATTAGCTTTAGTTGAAGTAAACAGGTTGTTGGCCACAAGGTTAAATGCTGCACCACGGGTGAGCTCAAGACCATCACCGTTATCCACAAACAGATTGTTCAGAACTTTATTATTATTGGTGGTGGTTGAGGTCGGATTGCCCTTGCCATCATCACCGGTCAGCATTACGCCCGAACCACCATAGTTATTACTAATACGGTTATGTTGAATCAAGTTATTGCTTGAACGGTTCACCAAAACGCCAATACAGAAACGACGAATATCGAGTCCTTTTAAAGTCACACCATTCACATCTTGCAAAACGAGACCAGGCAAAGTCATGGTACGGACATTGGTGCCATACTGTTCAGGGTTTGCCCCCGGACATGCTTTAGCCCCCTCGCCTTTAATATAGTTTGAACCATCAATCGCAATAAACTCGCCCGTTTTGTCCCATTGCGCCCCAATGATCTTCACTGAGGACTTAATCGGCGGTAAAGGTTGATTCAGTTTAATCGCATAGGGTGCTTTACCCACAGCCTGGATTTGAATTTCATTTTCTTGCATCGCATTGCTATTCGATTGTTCAATCGCCCAACGCAGTGAACCCTTTGCACTATCGTCTTGATAGCGATCCACAATATATGTTTCTGCACTGGCAAAACCTGATGTCGCTAAACTCAAAACCAATGTGGTTAAACGTAAGGTTGATGGTTTCATATTTAAAATCCTTTTCTATACTTGAAGATCAATAACACAGTGCATTAAGGGGTCGGTTGTACTGTTTTCAGCAACTGTTTGAGTTGAGTCACATCAATTTGACCCGGCGCAGATGCTTCACCAATCATGCCGAAACTCAAACTGCCGCCCATATTGGCAGTCGCGACACGCGAAATTGTACCCAACTGTCCCATCGACATAGTCAGCAGTGGTTTTTGACTTTTTTGACTGACGGCCAGCGTGGCATTCATGAGGGTAAAGACATCTTGTTTTGACTTGGGCATCACCGCAATTTTAAGAATATCTGCGCCCATCTGATCTTGTTTCAGTAGGCGGTTTTCTATGTCCTGTTGCTCAGGTGTTTTGGCAAAATCATGATTCGACATGATCACCAACACTTTCTTGTCATGCGCCAACTTGGTTAATTTCGCTACACTTCCAGCATTGCGGAACATTTCGATATCCAGCAATTGCATAAATGGCTTTTTCAAATATTCATGATAAATCTTTTCATAGTCTTGGTCGGACACCGTCATTTTTCCACCTTCGTTATGGGTACGAATGGTGGCAATCAACGGTTTGTCTTTTAAAATTTGATTCAGCTGCTGACCCAGTGCAATCACTTTTTTACTGTCGGCAGAAAACTCCAGTAAGTCGATGCGAAACTCAGCCACATCTGCATTTGGATTACTGGCAATCACTTGCGCTTGGGCAATCGCCTGCTCTGCTGTTTTTGCGGTAATCGGTACAATGGTTTTGACAGGTAAGTCACCAATATTGAGATTTTTCACCACATAATGTCGCGCACTTGATTGAACCGCTTCTGCTGCAAATGCTGGCATTGCCGCTAAAACAGCACTGCTTAAGCAAAGTTGCATCGCAATTTTTTTAATCTTCATCATTACATTTCCTTGTATTTATAAACTTATTGTCTGACTTCTATCGTCAGCAGCAAATATACGTAGGATGGATGAAATGGGTCATGCCATCACCACGCCTAAACTTGAATCATTTCAACAAGAGCAATAATGAACTAGCTGCTCTTGCCAATTCCGACAATTAGATGTCTAAGAAAACTGTTTCGTCTTCGCCTTGCACACGAATATCAAAGCGATACACCACTTCACCATCACGCACTTCACGTTTTGCAATGAGCGTCTGACGACGAGGTGCCCATTCAATGCCTTTGAGTACAGGATCTTGTGCATTGGCTTCAGCTTCATCTTCAAAATACACCCGGGTATTCAAGCCAATGTTAATCCCGCGAGCAAAGATGATCAGTGCAATATGTGGGGCTTGAGTTGTCCCTTTACGTCCCGGAACAGCACCCGGTTTAATGGTATTGAAACTCCAAAAACCAGTTTCAAAGTCAGCCCCTGTACGGCCCCAACCGAGGAAATTGGGATCGACTGCTTTGCCCTGAATATCGGCCGCACTTGGATAGACACCGTTGGCATCGGCCTGCCAGATTTCAATTAACACATCGCGTAACGGCAAACCCAGACCATCAAACACTTGACCTTCCAAGCGAATACGTTCGCCTAAAGTGTTGTCTTGAACTAACTGATTATTAAAATTGTTTTCAAACACTTCGATGTTGGCTTGTTGTGGCAACAAACCAATGTGTACATAAGGTCCACCTGTTTGAGATGGCGTTTCATGCAATTCCTGAAAATTCCAATGGTTCATGTTGTTCTCCCTGAATTAAGTCAAATCATTTTCGAAATAAGTCGCACGACGACCACGTAAAGTGATGTCAAAGCGGTAACAACGGCTGTCTGCTTCAATGAAGTTGCTCTTGTCTTCAAGGGCAATCAGCGCGCGACGTTGTTGTTCCGAAGGAATGGTTTTAATAATCGGACACGAATCAATCAGCGTATCGCCTTCAAAATAGAACTGTGAAATAAGACGCTGCGCCCAACCATCGGCAAGTAAAGAGAAATGGATGTGCGCTGGACGCCATTCATTGATACGGTTACGCCAAGGGTACGGGCCTGGCTTAATGGTACGGAATACAAAATAGCCATTGGCATCGGTCATCATGCGGCCACAACCCCCAAAGTTCGGATCCATAGCACCAATAAACTGATCATTTGGATGGCGATAACGACCTGAAGCATTAGCTTGCCACACTTCGAGCAAAGCATTTTTTACAGGACGCCCAAACTGGTCACGCACATAACCATGTACAACAATGCGCTCGCCAATCGGCAAACCTTCTTTGGCATAGTTCAAAATCAAATCATTATCTTTAGGTCCAAACTGCTCCGCACTAAACTGCGGTGAAGTCACTTCTGTTAAAGTTTCTGCAATCGAAATCAAAGCATTTTTTGGCGAGCGTAATACACTGGTTTTATAGCCGGGTGCATATGCTGGCGGATGATCTTCGGTATTGCGTTGTGCATAAGCACTTAAAATAAGTTGTGACATATGACGTCCCTCTTAATCTTGTTCCATTACTCTTGAGTCGTTTGTTCTTGGCTGAGCTGCTGTTCGCTCAGCTTTTGCGGGACAATATCCAAATCTGTAAATACTTCTTCTGCCATGTGCATGGCTGCATTGGCTGCAGGCAAACCGGCATACAGCGAACAGTGCAGAATTAATTCTTTTAAATCATCTTTGGTCACGCCGTTGTTAAAACACGCACGTAGATGCATACGCAGCTCATCTTCACGGCCCATTGCCAATAAAATGGCAATGGTAACCAAGCTACGGGTGTGGCGCGGCATGCCTGGTCTAGACCAGACTTCGCCCCAGGCAAAACGGCTGATGAAGTTTTGAAAATCAGCATTGAAATCATTCAGGTTCTCAAGTGAACGACCGACATGCTGTTCACCCAACACTTCGCTACGTACGGCGATTCCTTGTTCATAACGTTGATCATCATTCATGGGAGAAACCTCAATTAAGTCGCATCCGTATGTGCAACCAGTGATTTAACAAAAATAGCGACTGCTGCTGCTGTTGCAGGAATTAACAGCAAACTTAAAATGGCTGTAAATGACCAGTCATTACCGAGTAAAACTGCGCCAATCCAAGCCCCAAATACCGCACCGAAACGGCCAATCCCGGACATCCACGCCACGCCTGTAGCACGACATTGGGTTGGATAAAAACGAGCACTCAATGCTGGCATAGCCGACTGTGCACCATTTATGGCAACACCTGCGCAAAGCACTAAAATGGCAAGTAATGTCGGGTTAGCTAGGCTCTGCCCTACGGCAAAAGCAAAGATCCCAGCGACAAAGTAGAAGCCTGCAATAATGCGGTTCGGGTTGAAACGGTCCATTGCCCAGCCAATAAATAAAGCACTGAGGACACCACCAAACTGAAACAAACCACCGATAAATGCAGCACGTTCCATGCTTGCGCCAGTTTCACGCATTAAGGTTGGTAACCAACTGGTGAGCAGATAAATCATCACCAAACCCATGAAATAGGTCAGCCACAATAAAACCGTACCTTTGACATATTTCTGAGAGAACAGCATGCCAAACACACCTTTCTTCTCTGTACCTTCCGTTTTTTCTTCGGGTACATGAAACTCAGTTGCACCCTGTATTTTTTCAGGTGCAATACGAGTCAGAATTTTGCGGACTTTTTCGCTGTCACGACCTTTCACAATCAAGAAACGATATGATTCTGGCAGGAAGAAAATAACCAAAATCATCAAGATCAGTGGTAACCAACCGCCCAATAAAAATAAGCTGTGCCAACCAAAAGTTGGGATCAACCAACTACTGATGAAACCACCTGTTGCCATACCCAAGTTGTAACCACAGAACATGCAAGTGACGAGCAAAGAGCGAGAACGCTGTGGGCAATATTCAGAAAATAGCGTAGTCGCATTTGGCATGGCTGCACCCAAACCAATTCCGGTTAAGAAGCGCAAGACTACCAAGGTGTTCAGGTCAGTTGCATAGGCGGATGCAAGAGTAAAACCACCGAATATCAGCATCGAAATACTTAAAACAATCTTTCGTCCAAAGCGGTCAGCCGTTGGGCCAGATACCAAGGCACCAATAATCATACCGCCTAGGGCTGCACTCATGACTGGACCCAATTGTGAGCGGTCTATGCCCCAGTCTTGTGCCAAGGCTGGAGCAATAAAACCCATTGCTGCAGTATCAATACCGTCAACAAAAACAATGAGGAAACATACAATTGCAATCAACCACTGATATTTGCTAATCGGTGCATCATTAATCAGTGCTTGTGCGTCTATACTCGTTTTTTGAGTAGCGTATTCCTGAGACGCCATACCTGCCTCCTTGGGCTGAAAGTCCTTTTAAAAATCTCTAAACTATTGAATTGATGCAATAAACTGACTGAGAGTTTGAGTAAAATGCTCGGGTTGCTCAATACTGGAAAGATGCGATGCATCTATCACCGCCAATTCACTGTTTTGAATCTGCTGTTGCATATAGATGCCATCTGCCACTGTGGTGACAGGGTCAAACGTGCCTGCAATCACTAACGTTGGAATCTTAATCTTCTGAATATCTGCGCTCAAATCTGCCTTAGCCAAGGCTCGACAAGATTCTGCATAACCGAGTGTTGGTGTGGTTGCTAAAGACTGAATGGTACGCTGTGCCAAAGTATCATGTTGATAGTCAAACTGTTCACTAAACCAGCGTGCATGTGTAGTCGCGACCAAATCTGCTAAGCCATTGGCAGTTACGGCATCGGCACGGGCATTCCACCCTTCCACAGTCCAAATTTTGGCTGCTGAATTGGCCACAGTTATGCTATGAAAACGATCTGCATGGTGAATACCGAGCCATAAAGCGGTCATGCCACCCATTGAAATCCCACAGAAATGCGCTTTTTCAATGTTTAAACCGTTCAGAATATCAATCACATCTTCTGCGAGATTTTGTACAGTGGTCTGCTCAATGACATCGCTTTGACCATGACCACGCGTGTCATAAGTCACCACTTTGAACTGCTGTTCAAAAGCGATAATTTGTGGCTGCCACATGCCTCTATCTGTACCCAATGAGTTTGAAAATACAATCACAGGTGCATTGTCTTGCCCATTGATTGCAACAGATAAAGACTTACCTTGACGATTGGTCATCGTGATATTCACTTTGCCTCTCCTTTTGCTTCCTGCAAAACCGCATCAATCTGGTCCTGAATATTGCCGAGATATGACGCTGGTTTAAAAATTTCTGAAATCTGAGCTGCACTAAAATAGGCTTTGACTTGATCGAGTTCACACATAACCACTTTTAAGTGAACGCCTTTTTCCACGGCTGTTTTGCATGCGTCCTCTACCAGATAATGGGCTTGTAAACGCCCCACATGCGGTGCCAAAGCCATCATGACGGCTTCCGCCATGATCAAGCCTTGGGTACATTCCAAGTTGCGTTGCATATTTTCCGCATTAACTTGCATGCCTTGTAAAACGTCCAAAGTTCGCTCCAAAGCGCCTGCGCAAAGCTGGAAAATTTCAGGCAATGCCAGCCATTCTGCATGCCATCCACCTAGACTACGTTCATGTTCCTGAACCATGCTTTGGTACAAACTCGACATCAATACAGGCATACGGTTGGCTGCTGCCAAAACGGATGCCGCAGCAACTGGATTACGCTTATGTGGCATGGTCGATGACCCCCCACGCCCTTGTGCGGCTGGCTCAAACACTTCTGCAATTTCAGTTTGCATCATCAGAGACCAGTCACGCGCCATTTTGCCCAAACTGCCCGTCACCATCGCTAAGACACTCGCGATTTCAACAATACGGTCGCGCTCACCATGCCAAGTACAATTTGGGACTGAAAGCTGTAACTGTCCTGAAAATGCTTGCACAACTGCTGTGCCTTGATTCTGCAAAGATGCCAATGAACCAACCGCACCGCCTAATTGCGCAGTGAAAACACGTGCTTTCATGGCTTCAATACGGGTCAAATCACGATGAAATGCCGAAGCCCAACGCGCGAATTTATGTCCCAACGTAATCGGTAAACCTTGCTGCAACCACGTGCGTCCAATCATCACTTGCGAGCGATACTGTTCAGCTTGGGTCAATGCAGTTCGGTAACATTGATGAATTAAAGATTCAACCTGTTGCAGCGCAGCACGACATTGCAAAATACAAGCAGTATCTAAAATGTCTTGACTGGTTGAACCCCAATGCACATAACGTGCAGCATCTTCATCGCTTTGTTTCACAATCGCAGTTAATTGCTTCACAAAAGGAATCGCAATATTGCCCGCCAAGCTTGTTGCAACGGCTAAAGTATCAAAATCAATCTGATCAATCGCAGTCTGCGCAATTTGAGAAATTGCGATTGCTGCAGATGCTGGAATGACACCAACCTGAGCCTGCGCTTGTGCCAAGGCCACTTCAGCCTCAATCATGTAAGACACCAACGCGCGATCACTAAAAATTTCAGTTACCTCGTTTTGGTAAAATAAGCTGGCATATAACTGGCTCATGATCGCTATCCTTAAATCTGCTTTAAACGCGCTGAATAATCATTGCAATGCCTTGACCGACACCAATACACATCGAACACAGAGCATACTTACCACTGGTTTGTTCTAATTGGTTTAAAGCCGTTGTCACCAATCGTGCCCCCGATGCGCCTAGTGGATGACCGATCGCAATCGCACCGCCATTTGGATTCACTTGGGTTGTGTCATCCGCTAGTCCAAGGTCACGCGTTACCGCCAGTGCTTGTGCCGCAAAAGCTTCATTCAGTTCAATCACATCCATCTGCTCGATGCTGAGATTGGCTTGTTTGAGTAGCTTTTTGATAGCAGGTGCAGGCGCAAAACCCATGATGCGCGGTTCTACACCCACTGCTGTTGAAGCAATGATTTTGGCACGTGGTTTGAGTTGATACTGTTCAACGGCTTGTTCTGAGGCAATCAGCACAGCAGCAGCACCGTCATTGATACCTGATGCATTCCCCGCAGTAACGGTGCCTCCTGCTGTCACCACGGGCTTGAGTTTTGCCAAACCTTGTAATGTTGTAGAGGCACGCGGATGTTCATCAGTATCCACCACAATTGGATCACCTTTACGCTGTGGAATATTCACGGAGATGATTTCATGTTTAAAGAAGCCTTTTGCCTGAGCGACTGCTGTACGCTGTTGACTTGTCAAGGCAAAATGGTCTTGATCTGCACGATCAATATTAAATTGTTGTGCCACGTTTTCAGCAGTTTGCGGCATAGTGTCCACACCATACATCGCTTTCAGCTTTGGATTAATAAAACGCCAGCCCATGGTGGTGTCTTCAATCTTTTGGTTACGTGCATAAGCAGTTTCTGATTTGCCCATCACAAAAGGTGCACGGGACATACTCTCCACACCACCGGCAATGATCAGATTGGCCTCACCCGCTTTAATTGCACGGGCTGCCGTGGCAATTGCATCTAGGGATGAACCACATAAACGGTTCACAGTCGTGGCAGGAACTTCAACCGGTAAACCTGCAAGCAATGCTGACATACGGCCAACATTACGGTTATCCTCACCCGCTTGGTTGGCGCAGCCATAGATCACATCATCGACTTGCGTCCAATCCAAGCTTGGATTGCGTTGCATCAGGGCTTGAATCGGCACTGCACCCAAGTCATCTGCACGTACTGGTGCGAGTCCACCTGCATAACGACCAAATGGAGTACGAATGGCATCGACGATATAAGCGTTTTTCATATTTCATTTCCCTTTGAATCTCCCTAACCCTTTCCTTTTAGGAGAGGGTTAGGGAGAGGTTCATTTATCCCTGCGTCGCATCCACCAGAGTGGCACCCGTCATCGCCTGCAATTCTGCAAAGCTCAAACCATCTACTTTCTCGATGACTTTAAGACCGTCTGCGGTCACATCAATCACACACAGGTCGGTGTAGATGCGGTCTACACATTTCAAACCTGTCGCTGGGTAGCTCAATTCAGCTACGATCTTCGGTTCACCTTGTTTGGTGACATGGTCGGTGGTGATAAAGACTTTCTTAGCACCAACGGCTAAGTCCATCGCACCGCCCACTGCAGGAATCGCAGCTGGTGCACCGGTATGCCAATTGGCTAAGTTACCATTCGCTGCCACTTGAAAGGCACCAAGGACTGCAATATCTAAGTGACCACCACGCATCATGGCAAAAGAGTCACCGTGATGGAAAAAGCTGCCACCTCGCAGCATGGTCACATATTCTTTACCTGCGTTGATCAGTTCAGGATCTTCTTGACCTTTTTCAGGTGGTGGACCAAAAGCCAACAATCCATTTTCAGAATGTAAGAACACATCTTTGTCTGAAGGGAGATAGCTGGCAATCTTGGTCGGCAAGCCAATGCCTAGATTGACATAAGCCCCATCAGGAATATCTTGTGCCACACGTTCAGCGATTTGGTTACGGCTGAGTTTTTGATAGCTCATGATGTTCTCCCGATTACACAGCAACAGGTTCAGGCTGAACCTGCACCACGTGTTGCACAAAAATCCCAGGGGTAATAATATGCTCTGAGTTTAAAGCCCCTAGCTCCACCACTTCAGTAACTTGAGCAATGGTCACGTCTGCTGCCATCGCCATAATCGGGCCGAAGTTCCGTGCAGATTTACGGTAAATCAAATTACCCCAACGATCGCCTTGCTGTGCTTTAATCAAAGCAAAGTCTGCTTTAATTGGATATTCCAAAACATAATCTTTACCGTCGATGTGACGGGTTTCTTTGCCTTCAGCCAATAAAGTGCCATAGCCGGTTGGAGTGAACACTGCACCTAGGCCCATACCAGCCGCTTGAATACGACAAGCCAAGTTGCCTTGTGGGACCAGTTCTAACTCAATTTTGCCTGCACGATAGAGTTCATCGAAAACCCAAGAGTCTGACTGACGCGGGAACGAACAGATAACTTTTTTAACAGCACCAGCTTTGAGTAATTTTGCCAGACCATAGTCACCATTGCCTGCATTGTTGCTGACAATCGTCAGATCTTTAATACCGAGTTGAATTAAGCCATCGATCAGTTCAACGGGCTGGCCTGCTGTTCCAAAACCACCGATCATGATGGTTGAGCCGTCGGTGATTTGGGAGAGCGCTTCCGTTAAGGTCGCTGCACTTTTATCTATCATTAGATAACTCCATTGTGCATCATGCAAATTTGAAAAGGCGACAAAACCTAACTTATACTTGAGAATGATTCAGCTAAAACAACATTCCCTAGCTTTTTAGTTCGATTTCCTTATCTGTACATTTTTTATAATTTCTCTGCTTTGAGCTAGATAGTAATTACACATTTTGTTCGATCATCGAACAATCTATCTGAATATCGAACAAAACTTGATTAAAATAGTCTGATTTCACGCTATAGTAAAAATATGCAGGTATAAAATGGAGAAAGAGGCGATATGAGTAAAGCAATACAGCACACCGAAAAGCAGCTGTACAATAAGGATAATAAAAAACTCATTCGGCACGAAGACTTTGTCGCTGGCATCAGTAAGGGCATGGCCATTCTGGACAGCTTTGGTACTGACCGACATCGTTTAAATATTTCTATGGCTGCAGAACGCACCGGCATGACACGGGCTGCTGCACGACGCCATTTACTCACCCTTGAATATTTAGGTTATTTAGAATCCGATGGTCACTATTTTTATTTAACCCCTAAAATTTTAAAGTTTTCAGGTGCTTATTTGGGTGGTGCACAGCTTCCCAAAGTTTCACAGTCTTTGCTGAATCTTCTGACCAATCAGACGTCCCTGATTTTTTCCGTCATGGTTTTGGATGGTTATGAGGCGATTACGATCGCTCGCAGTGCCGCACACCAACAAACGGATCGTGTTAATCCTTATGGCCTGCATCTAGGTAATCGCTTACCCGCGCATGCAACATCGGCAGGAAAAATTTTACTGGCTTATATAGATGACCAGGAGCAATATGAATGGCTAAATCAATATCCTTTACAGCGTCTAACCAAATATACACATACTAATAATGAATTTTTTCTAGAATTATTGCATGACATTAGAGAACAAGGTTGGTGCTATTCCTGTGAAGAACATGAACTTGGCGTACATGCACTCGCTGTGCCTATTTATGATCACAAGTCTAAAATAATTGCAGCATTAAATATTGTTTCACCAACTATACGAACAACAAAAGAATACTTAATCCAGAATATTCTACCCTTACTTCAGGAAACAGCTCGAGAACTGCGTAATATTTTATAATTTAGTGGGATTTCAAATGCTAATCTAAGATTTCAAAAAGTAAGAATATTATCCCAATAAGGAGGGCTTCCAATTTCCTTTAATATAAAATCTAAAACGGTTCTCACCTTTTTTGAACGAATTCTGTTTTCAGGAGAAACTAAATGGATCCCAACAGCATAAGGTTCTACTGTGCAAAGCCATTGAGGGAGTAATTTAACCAATTTCTTGTTTTTAAAATAGTCTTCTTCAAAGATCCATGTAGGGAATAATATAATCCCCCTACTTTCCAATGCAGCTGAAACCAAAACTTCAGCATTGTTACTCTTTAAAGAACCTTGGGGTTCTATTTCAATAGGCTTGTCGAGTTCATCTTGGCGAAAGTACCATCTTTGACTCCCCGAAACGCCTTTATAAACAAGGCATTGATGTTTCTGAATATCTTGAGGTGTTTCAGGTGTCCCGTAGCGCTCAAGGTACTCAGGACTCGCACACAATACGTAAGTCTGATCACATACTTTTCTTGCGATCAGTGCTGAATCTTGCAGTAATCCAATCCGAATCGCAATATCGACACCTTCTTGCACAGGATCAATAAATATATCTGTCAGGATTAGTTCCACTGAAAGGTCGGGATATACATCATGTAATTTATTAACGATACGAGATATATGTAATCTTCCTAGTGCCACTGCTGTATTAATACGGACTAAACCCCTTACATTTGAATTTTTCCCTGTGGCTTCTTCATTAGCAAAGTCTAGAGTATCAAGTACATCCTTTATTTGAATGAAGTATTTTTCCCCTATTTCAGTAAGCCGAACAGATCGTGTATTACGATAAAAAAGCTGCTGTCCAATTTCTTGTTCAAGTTTAGATATAAATCTGGATACAGAAGAAGAGGGAACTTGAAAATGTTGTGCTGTCGCAGAAAAGCTACCTGTAGTCGCTACCATCACAAAGTAACGGAGTGCTTTTAACTGCATTTTTACTGTTCCTAGAAATAGATTTAAGAATTTAATTATTGTGATTATAGCAATTATGTTTTGAAAATATGATCCATTGTAGCTTTTTTATAACTAAATATAATTCACTTTTTCTCTTCCTTTGGAAGTAATGTATGAAACAGTTATGGATTTTCCCATTAGTCTTTCTTGCTGGCATGGGGCTATCTATTGAAGCTGGTTTGCTAGGTCCACTTGGCGAAAAAATTGGTCATATCTGGGCCACATTAGGAATTTTTGCGTTAGGTTCCATTCTATTAACATTTGGTCTTATTTTTAGTCGCCCACAGCTTAGTCTTATGTTCAAAAAACCACGCTGGTTACTTGCAGGGGGAGTGTTAGGTCCAATATATGTAGTCTCTTTAACTGTAGCGACACCTCACATTGGCGTTGGTTTGACTATGGTAGGTATTTTATTTGGTCAAGTGGCGACTAGTCTTGTTATTGATCATTGGGGCTTATTAGGCAGTAATAAGCGAGCTGTAGACAAGTATCGTATCGGGGCACTCTTTGCCATTTTAGCTGCGTTGTGGCTTATTCAATAAGGAAGCTTCACCATGATTTATATAATGTTATTAGTTGTTATTTTTGGTGGAGCAGTATTATGTGCCCAATCATCAATTAATGGTCGTCTTGGCTCAGAAGTGGGGGTGTTAGAGAGTTCTTGGTTAACATTTGTGATGGGCACACTTGTTAGCTTCTTAATAGCATTCTTCTTTGAACCACATTATTCTTTGAATTTATTTACCGCTCCAAGATGGCAGCTAACAGGCGCATTTTTTGGTGTTGCCTATATGCTAATAGTTGTGTTTGCCATGCCTAGACTTGGTGCAGCTGCAACAACTGTTGCTGTAATAAGTGGACAGTTAGTAATGAGTTTATTAATTGATAATTTTGGCTGGTTTAATAATGCTGTTATCACTATGGATAGATCAAGAGTTGCGGCTCTTTTACTATTAACTATTGCACTATTTTGTATTTATAAAAGCAGTGCTATTGCTTTAGTTCAATCCAAGACAAATTAAAACTAAGAAAGGATTTTATTTTCACATCCATTTAACTTATGTTCACCTAAAGTCTACTTCATACTTTTTTTGAATAAATTTTGAAGAAAAATCGAGGCATAAAAATATTTACTTTATTGTATTCGATCGAATACAATAAAGTAAGAATAAAAGGAATCCTCATGATTGAAATTAAACGTCTACCTGAATTTGATGAATGGTTAGATGGCATTAAAGACAATATGACCCGTATTCGCTTGAATCGCAGATTAGATAAGGTTCAACGTGGAAATTGGGGAGACATTAAATCTCTCCAAGAAGGTGTTTGGGAGATGAGAGAGTTCTTTGGTTCTGGTTGGCGGATGTACTATATCCAACATGGTGACGTTGTGATTGTAATGCTTGGCGGTGGAGATAAATCTACACAGCAGCAAGATATTGATCGAGCACTCAAACTTTCAAAAACATTGGAGGATTAAAATGGTTAAAGTCGCTGATTTACCAAGTTTTGATATGGCGGAGTCACTCAAAACTGAAGAAGATATTGTGATGTATCTCAATATGGTTATTGAGGAAAATGATCCTGCCGAGTTAGCCCATGCACTTGGTGTAATTGCTAAAGCAAGAGGGATGACCCAAATTGCCAAAGAGGCAGGTATTGGACGTGAAGCTCTTTATAAAGCACTTCGCCAAGACTCTACACCTCGTTTCGATACTATTAATCGTGTAGTGAATGCTTTAGGTTTAAAACTTACAGTGCAACATGCTTAGAATTTAAAAAATTAGCAAAAATGGGAGTTTTAAGCCCCCATTTTTGACTTCGCATAACGTGTATTATGTTAATTTCAAAAATACTTAATAATCACTAAAATCCAGCAAGCATTAACTTAGCTTCGATATGTCCATTATCTGATGCCTTTTTTAGCCAATTCAGTGCCTGTCCTCGCTTCTTTTGTAATCCATTATCACTATTTAAATATTTTTTCCCAATATTGAATTGTGCCATTGCATTGCCATTATTAGCCGCCTTTAAATACCATGTATTTGATAATGCTGTACTTTGTGCTATTCCGTGACCATTGGTATACATTGATCCAAGATCATATTGCGCGCCTGCATGCCCTTGAACCGCCGCTTTGCTATACCATTCAAAAGCCTTCACATAACTTTGGGCTACTTTTTCACCGTAATAATATGCATCTCCTAGCTTATCTTGAGCAGGGACATCCCCTTGCTGGGCTATTTTTGAAGCTTTCGAAAATTATCTGTATTAGCAAATGCAGGATTCATAAATAGAGATAAAGTGAGGGGTAATAATATTTTTTTAGTGAATTCCATTATCAAATTTCTATTTTATTAAAGTGAATAGCCACTAAAATTCTAGACACACGTAACCATCTTTTGATGGGCCTTTTTATAATCTAATGGAGAACGCTGACCATTGGAACCATGTCGTCGTTTCGAGTTGTAAAACATTTCAATATATTCAAATATGTCTGCTCTAGCATCTGATCTCGATACGTAAATTTTCTTCTTAATACGCTCTCGCTTTAGCAACTGAAAGAAACTCTCAGCAACAGCATTGTCATGGCAATTTCCTCTCCTGCTCATACTACTTTCCAGATTATGATGTTTGAGGAAATCTTGCCATTCATGACTTGTATATTGGCTACCTTGATCTGAGTGGATGAGTACTTTGTTCTTCGGTTTCCTTCGCCATAGAGCCATCAATAAGGCATCTAAAACCAGATCTGTCGTCATTCTCGATTTCATAGACCAACCAACAACAAGACGTGAAAATAAGTCAATCACCACAGCAAGGTATAGCCATCCTTCATGTGTACGAATATAAGTAATGTCAGTCACCCACAGTTGGTTGGGATGAGTTGGATTAAACTGCCGATCTAAAGTATTTTCAGCCACAACCGCTGAAGTCCCAGTATGTACTCTAGGTTTACGATAGCCACGTTGTGATTTAAGACCACCCACTTTCATCAACCGATGGACTCGATTGATTCCACAACTTTCACCTATGTCTTTTAAGTCACAGTAAATCTTACGATAGCCGTAAACTCCACCAGATTCGAGCCAGAGTTGTTTAATCAATCCTGAAAGCTCTTGCTGTTTCTGAGCAGTCTTACTGATGGGTTGCTTTAACCATGCGTAATAGCCACTGTGATGAACATCTAAAGTTGAACACAAACGACGGATCGGCCAGATACGCTGGTTGTCCTGAATAAAGGCATACCTCACCTGGACTGGCTTGCGAAGTACACCGCGGCTTTTTTTAATATGTCTCTTTCTTCTGTGACTCTTTGAAGTTCTTTTTTTAGCTTTGCCAATTCCGCAAGTGGATCACCAGATTCTGTGATTTTAGGCTGTTGAGGATCATAACGTTTAATCCAGGCATAAAGACTATGCGTGGTTATACCTAAACGTGCGGCAACTTCAGCCACGCTATGACCTTTTTCAGTCACTTGCTTTACTGCTTCAATTTTGAATTCTTCAGGATATCGTTTGCTACTGCTCATAAACACCTCGTTAATTAGCCATTTTATCTAACTAAAGAGTGTCTACAAAATCGGTGGCTATTCAAA
>Ga0308157_10003549_pt1 | contig 22433 bp, 18 predicted proteins | sample PhyBR1_FD_201035 | JGI IMG/M metagenome (GOLD analysis project Ga0308157, IMG submission 201035) | Phyllosphere microbial communities from UC Gill Tract Community Farm, Albany, California, United States - DLSLB.R1 | ecosystem: Host-associated > Plants > Phyllosphere > Unclassified | place: USA...
TCGAATTCTCCCGACACCCAGCGGGCGTAGCGATCCGCGGAAAACTGGACAATTCGCTGCGCATCCGTGCGGACGCAACTGGCGAAGTTGTTGTAGAGGCGGTCAAATTCGAGCTCTTCCAAGCTCTTGGCCATGCGGCGCACCACGGGCGCCGAAAGCGGAATCCGGTTGGGGTAGCTGCGCAGAAATGTCACGTTGCCATCGGCCACCGGGAAGATGGCATCCCCAGCCAAGAGCACACCACGCCCATCGGCGCCGGCCTGCCAGCAGGCGACGGTGCTGCCAGGGAAATGCCCGCCCAATTGCTTCAGCGTGATGCCGGGCAGGACTTCAAAAGCATCCTTCCAGAGCTTGATCGCCGAAGAAGAATATTGGACCCACTGGGCATCCGCCTGTGCCACGTAGATCGGGACGCCGCCAAATGCCTGGCTGTACTGCTGCTGCACCCCGTACATGTGCGGATGGCTGGCGACGATCCCGGCCAACCCGCCACAGGACTGCAGCCAGGCGATGATCTGCCCGGTGATCAGCCCGGGAACATCGAAGAGCAGATTGCCGCCGGTGGTCTGAACCAGCAAAGCACTTTGCCCAATGCCGATTTCCGGGGAAGCGATGGCCGTCAGCCCGGGTTCAAGTTCCGTGAGGGTCAGCTCGTGGCCGTCCGCCACCAGATCACCGGTCCGAATCCAGCGTTGGGTGCCTCCGGGAATGTATTGGCGCTCGTCGGCGCAGATCGGGCACAGCCCCTCAGGCTGCGCGCCGGGCGGGAACTCCACGGCGCATCCTGCGCACTGCCACTGATCGAGGTGCTCCTGGCTCATGGGCTCTGCTGCTCCTTCTGGCCGCGTCCCCACGGCCTCTTGGGTTGCTTCCAACCTAATGCGTTTCTACTCCATCCGGTAGACGGCATCTGCCTGAGGCATCTCGCCCAGCGATATTAAATGGTGAAAGGTCCTTGCGCTTCGTAGAGTGGGAAGCGTGAGTTCCTCAACCCCCACCGATTCCCCGAAGAACATTTCCCGGCAGATCCTGGCCCTGGCAGTTCCTGCCCTTGGCGCGCTGATCGCCGAGCCGCTCTTCTTGCTCGCTGATTCGGCCATCGTCGGCCACCTTGGCGTGGACGAATTGGCGGGTGCTGCCCTGGGCACCACGGTCCTGCAGACCGCGGTGGGGCTGATGATCTTCCTGGCCTATGCCACCACCCCTGCGGTCGCCCGCGCGATTGGCGCGGGGCGTCCCGGGCAGGCGATGGCCGCCGGACGCGATGGCATGTGGTTCGCGGTGGTCCTGGGCGTGGTGCTCTCAGTGCTGGGATACCTCACCGCCAGGCCACTGGTGCAGGCCATGGGTTCTGTGGGGCCGGCCACGGATTTTGCGGTGGACTACATCCACTATTCCCTGCCGGGGCTGACCGCGATGCTGCTGGTACTGGCTGCGACCGGCGTCCTGCGCGGAATGCAGGATACCAAGACTCCACTGGTGGTTGCCACTGCCGGTTTCGGCTTGAATATCGTCCTGAACTTCGCCCTGGTCTACGGGGCAAACATGTCCGTGGCCGGTGCCGCCCTGGGCACATCGATCGCCCAGTGGATCATGGCAGCGGTCTATTTGTGGATGCTCTTGCCACGGATCCGCCAGCAAGGTATCCCGCTGGCTCCCAGCTGGGCCGGATTCATTTCCACCGGGCAGGTCGGTTCCTGGCTGATGCTGCGCAACCTGACCATGCGCGCGGCCTTGCTGATGACCGTCTTTGTCGCCACCAGCTCCGGAACCCAGACCCTGGCCGCCCATCAGCTGGTCTTCACCATCTTCAGCTTCCTGGCTTTTGCGCTGGATGCGCTGGCCATTGCGGCCCAGGCGATGATCGGCCAGGAGCTGGGGCGCGGGGATGCGGTGCGGGTCCGCAAGCTCACCGGCATCATGAGCCGCTGGGGAATCTATTTCGGCGTGGCCACCGGCCTGCTGCTGCTCGCCACGTCATGGGTCTTCCCGATGATGTTCACCCCCAACGAGCAGATCCGCGAGCTGACCACAGTGGGCCTGTGGGTGCTTGCTTTGTCCCAGCCGCTGTGCGGACTGGTCTTCGTGCTCGATGGGGTGCTGATCGGCGCCGGGGATGCTCGCTACCTGGGCCTGGCCAGCGTGGTGAATCTGGCGGTCTACGCTCCGATGCTCTGGGCGGTCCTGGCCCTCACCAGCGATCCGCGCTCGGCAATCTGGTGGATCTGGGTGGCCTTTGCGCTGGGATTCATGGCTTCCCGCGGGATCACCTTGTGGGTGCGCGCCCGGGGAACCGCCTGGATGCGCTTGGGCCACTAGCTAGGACGCTGGCTGCTGGTTGCCCAGACCAGCACCTTTCATGTCCACCCCGTCCACTGGGGCTCTGGGAACTGTGCCGGAGCTGGGCGACCAGCACGGTGCCGGCAACGGGCGCTATATCGACCCGCCGGTGTGGGCCGCTCCGGGGAAGAATCTGGCTAGTCCGCAGAGCAGTTCCGGATTCCACCATGACCAGTCATGCCCGCCGCTCAGCGACTCGAAGTCCACTTGGCCTGCCGGCGGAAATTCGCGCAGGTGCTCCATGAGGCGCAGGCACCCCTCATGGATATCCGTTTCATAACAGCCAGCCTGGATCAGCACCGTGCTGTGTTCCGGCAGCGCCGTGATGCTCTCGGTGAGGTCGGTGTGCCAGAGGGAAGGAGACTGGGCGAGCGCGCAACCCACCAGGTGCGGGTAGTGGCAGAGCATCAACAGGGCCGCAAGCCCACCAAAGGAAGCACCATTAATTAGCACGTCGTCGCGGCGCAGCGAGATCCGGTAGCGGCTTCGTGCCCAGGGCAGGAACTGCTCCGCAATTGACCTGGTGGTTCCCCTGAGCACGGGAAGTTCCTCGCTCCGGATCTGGACTGTGGTGCTGTCGATGAACAGCACATGCAGCGGGGCAAGCTCTCCGGAGGCAATGGCGGCATCCAGCGATTGAGCGGCCGAGAGGAACCGGGCGTAGGTGGCACCGTCGTGCACAATGGCCAGTGGCGTCGGCCCGTCCGCCTGGTCCGGCACGTACATCCACAGATTCCTGGAGCGATGGCAATTTTCATCATAAAGCTCGTGATGATGCAGTCGCGGGTGCGTGGTTCCAGATGCTTGTCCCGGCTCTCCCCAGCCGCCGACCGCAGGACCGGGGCGATTCCGGTCCGGGGTCGCAGCAGCCAGCGAGCCGGGAATCCGGCTGGCAGGGGCGTAGGCCAAGGACACCGGGGCGCCATTCATGCTTGCCCCCACCAACTGGTTGAATTCATCGATTCCGCCAGCGTCGGCGGCCAGCCGGATGGGCCGGCGCCCGGTTTCGGCGCGCCAGGCGGGCAGGCCCGCGCCACGGTGCGTCGTGATGCGGTAGCCAGCACGCCAATCGGCGGGAACCTGCAAGGTGACAGCCCACAAGCCGTCCGCGATTTCCTCGAATTCGCTGGCGTCGAGATCACGGTGATCCACCAGCGCATTGGCCGACAAGATCGCTGCGGTCAGCGGCGCAGGCTGCCCATCATCGGCCAGAAGGAAATGGGCGTACACCAGGGCTGGATCTGCCGTTGCCTCAAAGACCGGGGTGTGCAGCTCGCCGTTGCGGAGTGCGTGCCTCCAGGCGCTTAGTTCTCCAGTTGACCGGGTGCCACGCAGGTAGCCATAGCAGCGCAGGGACCCTGGCACGGTGCCGGGCCTAGTGCGCATGTTCTTCATGGCCGGGGCGTTCGTAGGCCATCTCGTCGGCGACGCGGTCATGGTCCGAATCATAGGCGTAGGACACCTCATCTAGAGTCCGGTGCCAATAGCCGATAATGAGGCGGTTCGCTTTGGGGATGGCGGCCTGCGCGGCCCAGGACCGGGCAAATCGGACCACCTCGGATTCGGCCGACACCCACAGGTGGATCTGCTGCGGGTGCGCGACGTGGTAGCTTTCCATGGCGTTGACCAGATGGCGGGTACTGCCCGCTGGGGCACCGGCGCGCGAAAGCCAGGTGATGCGCATTCCTGCCGGCGCGCGCAGCTCGTGGATCTCCTGGGCGTCGGCCACCTCGATGAACACCTCGCCTTCCTGGCTCTCGGGCATCTGCTCAAGGGCGTCGCTGATCGCTGGCAGCGCCGTTTCATCGCCGAACATCAGCGCTGTGCCCCCGGGCTTGAGTACTCGTCCGCCGCCGCCAAAAGCGCCGAGCCTGCTTCCCGCACTGATCCTTTCCACCCATGCGCTGGCCAGTCCTTCGTCGCCGTGGCGGACAAAGTCGATGGCCATCCGCGAGGCTTCGGCATCAAGCCAGCGAACCGTGTAGGTCCTCACGCGCGAGCGCTGGTCTCCGGCAAAGGCCCACCGTCCGGTGCTGGCATCGCGCTGGGGAAAATCCAGTTCCTGCCCTGGGCGGGGGAAATAGATCTTGATATTGGGAACCGCGGGCCCATCGGCGGCGTAGGCGCGTACGCCATCCCCCTGGAAGATGACGCGGCGCATCCGCGGGGTGTAGTCGAGAATCTCCTCGACGATCAGGGTATGGGCACTCATAGCGAGGACTCCTTCGGGTTGGTGGCTAGTGCGGGCTATTGGCGCCGTGCAGGGTTTCGGGTCAGCAGGAAGAGCAGGTACAGGCCGCCGCCGAGTGCGGTGGCCATGCCGATGGGCATTTGCCATTGCAGGGGCAGCTGCTGCAGCGCCACATCGCAGCCGAGCAGCAAGACGGCGCCGGTGAGCGCCGCGGGCACGATGGGGACGGTACGCGAACCGATCAGCTGGCGAATAATCGCTCCCGAAGCCAAGGCGACGAAGGCTACCGGTCCGGCCGCCGCGGTGGCCGCGGCACTGAGGCAGACCGCGGTGAAGATGGTCACGCGGCGCACGGTTTCGGCTCCCACGCCCAGGGCGCGTGCCGCGTCGTCGCCCATTTCCAGCAGGGTCATCCCGGTGGAATGCCACAGCAGCACCGGCAGGAGGAAGGCCAGGGCCAGCAGGACCAGCAGCGCATCGGACCAGCTGCGTCCGCCCAGTGAACCGGTGAGCCAGAGGTTGGCCTGGGCCGCCAGCTCTGCGTCGCCCTTGGCCAGGAGCAGCGTATTGGCGGCCGAGAGCATGGCGCTGACCCCGATGCCGATGATGACCAGGCGCTGGCCCCCGGTACGCGCCCCGGCATAGGACAGCAAGTAGACCAGCCCCGCGGTGAGCAGCCCGCAGGCCATTGCCGCACCGGCCGTGGCCAGGGCGCCGGCATTGAACACGACGATCTGCACCACCGCGCCGGTGGCGGCCCCGGTGGTGAAGCCGATGATATCGGGGCTGCCCAACGGGTTGCGGGCGATGGATTGGAAACTCGCTCCGGCCGCGCCCAGGGCCGCGCCCACGCCGATCGCGGTCAGCACGCGCGGTGCGCGGATGGAGCCAATGACCAGCAGATCCCGTTGGCTGCCGTGTCCGGCCAGGGCATGCAGGACCTCTGGAGGCGAGAGCCGGATGGTTCCGGTGCCCAGCGCCACAATGGCCAATACGCACAGGAGCACCCCCAGGGTGATCATCACCGCATGCCGGCGAGCTTTCGTGTAGTGGCTTCGTGCCATTAGCTGCCTGCCTTGAGCATGCGTCGGGCCAAGAGGATGAACAGCGGTGCGCCGATCAGCGCGCTCATGGCCCCGGCACCGACCTCATCGGGCCTGACGAGTATTCGGCCGAGGATATCGGCAATGAGCAATGCGAGTGCTCCCAGGGCCATGGACAAGGGAAGCAGTCGTTGGTGGCCGGCTCCTACCAGCATGCGCGCGGCGTGCGGGGCGGCCAGGCCGATAAAGCTGATGGGCCCGGCCGCCGCGGTGGCGGCTCCGGAGAGCAGGACTATTCCCAGCAGCCCGAGCGCCCAGGCGCGCTGCGTGCTGATGCCCAGGGCCTTGGCCGAATCCTCGCCCAGGGCCAGTGCATCAAGGGTGCGCGACATGCCCAGGGCCAGCACCGAACCTATCAGGATCACGGCCAGGGTGGCCGGCAGGACATCGTAGCCGCGTCCCTGCAGTGAACCTGTGGCCCAGGAAGCGTATTTGGTTTGGTTTTGCGAAGTTCCGCCGATGATCAAAATGGTGGTGGCTGCCGCGAGCATGACCGAGAGTCCTGCCCCGGCCAGGACCATGCGGGAGAGGTCGTTTCCCCGGGCGCTGCGCTGGCCGAGCAGGAACACGGCGATGCTGCTGATGCCGGCGCCGATAAAGGCAAAGAGCATCAGCACCGCCGGCTGGATCGCCCCGAGGGTAATGGCGATGGCCACCGCAAAAGCGGCTCCTGAATTGACTCCGAGCAACCCCGGTTCGGCCAGCGGATTGCGGGTCAGAGATTGCATCAGTGCTCCGGCCAGCCCCAGCCCCGCGCCGACCAGAATGGCCAGGAAGGTCCGTGGGATGCGCAGTTCATGCACGAGCAGGTGCTCGGTATTGGAGGGGTCAAAGCCGGTGATGGCTCGCAATGATTCGCGCAGCCCGATGGAAGCGGAGCCGACGGCAAAGGAGTAGGCGATCAGGATGCAGAGTATGGCCAAGGCCGCCGCCCACCACAGCAGTGGTGAGCGGTGTCCTGGAGCGGTGCGAGGTTGGAACACGTGGCCTTACTTTGCCAAGGAAGGGAAGTCGTTCTCGAAGTAGTCCAAGATCTGGCTGGATGAGTAGTAGTCCAGGCGGAAGGAATTGGCCAGCGGGAAGACATTCTTGCTTTTGACCGAAGGCAGGTTGGCCAGGGTGGGATCCGCGAGGAAGCTCTTGGCGGTGTCCTCGGTGGCCGCAATCAGGAAGGTCGCATCGCCGGTGGCAGACTTGGCCAGGCCCTCATAGGAGGTGAAGACGAAGTCATCACGCTTCTGTGGATTGGTGTTGTACTCTTCCGGCGGCTCAACGACCTCAAAGCCCAGGGAGGAGATCAGCCGGGAGTGCGGTCCAGTGGTTTTGCCCACAGGCGAGGCCGAGCCCTTGTTGTAGGAAACGATGGAGGCGGTGGTACCTGAATCAATGGCCAGCTTTTCCCTCACCTGGGCTGCGCGCTCGTCAAATTCGGAAATGATCTTCTCCGCTTCAGCCTCATGTCCGGTGGCCGCGGCCAACTGCCGGGTCAGCTCTGGCCAGTCCTTATTGGAGTAGTTCACCACGATGGTCGGGGCGATTTCCTTGAGCTGGTCATAGTGGTCCATCACCGAGTCGGCGCCGGAAGTGGAGACAACAATCAGATCGGGGTCCTGGGCGATGACCGATTCCAGGTCAAAGTTGCCGATCTTGTACAGCGGCTGCACGTTGGCGGCGGTGGCAGCTTCGCTCCACTGGGTGAAGAATCCGTTGGAGTCGGCTTCCGGCCCCGGGGCGGTGATGGTGGTGGCTGCCACGGGTGCGTCGATAGCCAGCAGGGATCCGGTGGTGGAGATCGCGGTGTTCACGATGCGCTTGGGCTGTTCTTCGATGGTCACCGAACCTTTTTCATCGGTGACGGTGCGTGGCCATTGGCCCTGTTGAGCGGCCGAGGACTGGGTGTCGCTGGTTTCAGGCCTGGCGGAGCCACTGGCAGTGCAGGCCCCGAGGCCCAGCATCAGGGCCGCGGCCACGGTGGTCGAAGCAATCGTACGAAAGTTGAAGCGCACCTGGATTCTCTCCTTGGTGGTGGGTTGCCTGCGGCTGCGCGTGGGCGGTTTCCGGAGGCAAGGCAAGTGGTTGATAACGAGATAGAAGCCTATCCTTAATTACTTAGGGTACCCATACATCAGAAGCGGCATCTGGCCTGGTCCAGGCCTGGGAATCCCGGGCAAGAGCGCGAATGCCGGTGTTCTTCGGCCATGGAGAATCTGTCGTTAAAAGATATTGAGCTGACCGGAACTTCCCGAGCGATGCACCGAACCGGGGCGACGCCCCCGTGAGGCGGCAAACGCACGGGAGAAATTCGGGACATGGGCATACCCCGCCCAGCGGGCGACGGAAGGCAGTGGCAGGCCGGCGGCGAGCATGCCTTCGGCCCGGCGCATGCGATGGGCCTGCGACCAGGCGGACAAAGTGCTGCCGGTAGCCTCGCGCCATGCCCGTTGCAGGCTGCGCAGGCTCATCCCGTGCTCCGCGGCCAGTTGGGCGAATCCGGCGTGGGCGCTGGCGTCAACGAGGAGCCGACGGGCAATGGCCGCCAAGCCCGGGCTGTCGGGCCAGCGCAACCCCGGGTATCCGGCAACATCCTCGAGCAGCTCGAAGGCCTTGCGGCGATCGTAGTGCAGCGGGCGCAGCGCGGTGATGTGCGCGATGGCGTGGCGTAGCAGCACCGGCTCTAGTTCCCGTGGCAAGCGCAGCGGAAGGCGCAGGCCGGCCAGGCGCTCTGCAGGCCGCAGGGGCATGCTCAATGGGAAGAACAGCGCCCCGGAATCGATATCCAGACGGACGGAATAGCCGTCCGGAATGATGAGCAGTTCGCCGGCCTCCAGCCGTTGGGTATGGACTTGTTGTTCGCCGTTCCTGGGATCCGCCACGCTGATGGACCCGCGTCCTTGATAGGCCCACAATGCGTAGCGATGCTGTGGAAAGCTCATCCAACGCGTGGTCAGGGCAGGAACCGGCTGCCAGTGCTCGGCGATGGCGGCAAGGGACTCCGGGGCCGTGGCGCGGCGCCGGAACTCCCGGAAGCCGATGCCGTACTCAGCTGCTATCTGCCGGCGCAGGGTGCGCTCGGAGACTCCTGCCGACGCCGCCAACCCGGCCAGGCTGGGCACATCGTGCTGGCCCGGGCGCAGCCCTCGACGAGCGCGCGCCAGGGCCGAATGGCGCGCAGCTGGCAGTCCGGGCAGCGGGGCGCTGTGGCGCTGCACGGTGAAGCGCTCCAGATGCTCCACGACCCGGGCCATGGGCAACTGGCCGCGATGCAATGGCGACAAGGTGAGCAGCATGAGGTGGAACATCCAACCGGCGTGGCCCGGAGGAATCTCGATGCGCTGCAGTGCGGCGTTGCTCCTGCTGTGGCGTGCTGGAACCAGGATCGCCAGCGCCAAGCTGCCGGCGGCGTGCTCGACCATATGGGCCATGCGCTGGGGAATCCATAGTGCCTGCCCGGGCAGCAGTTCGATCGCCGCATCCTCGAAATGCACTCGCGCGGTGCCTTGGTGCGCCAAGACCACGATGCTGTAGTCCAGGTTGCACTTCCAGGCGACCTGGACATCGGCGGAGACGAATGGATAGGCCGAGGCGTGCTGGGGCATGGGGCGCTCAGTCGTTGCCGAGCATCGCACGCCGGATGGATTCCATGTGCACCGCCATGGCCTCGGTGGCCGCGGCGGCATCCGAGCCTTGGATGGCGGCCAGGATCCTGCGGTGCTCGGCCAGCTCATCGGACTGCGACATGTAGGGCTGCATGGCTGGCAGCACATAGTGCGCCCGGGCCGTTTGCGTATAGCATCCCTCCAGGACCGCGACGAGGCGGGAGTTGCGCGAGGCAGCGCACAACGCGCTGTGGAAGCGCTGCGCGGCGTGCATGGAGGAGATCGGGTCGCTGATCGCGAACTTCTCCTGGTCTTCGAGATGGCCGGCCAGCTGCACCACCAGATCGGCAGAATGCATCATGGCGACCTGGCCGGCGACATGGGGCTCGAGCAGGCAGCGCAGCTCAAGGACCTCGTAGACGTCATTCAGGGAGATCGGGCGCACCAGGTAGCCCTTCTTGGGCAGCACCTGCAGCAGCCCCTCGCTGGCGAGCTGGCGAAGGGATTCGCGCACCGGGGTCTTGGAGACCTCGAATTCCTGGGCCAAGGCCGGCTCGATGACCAGTGTCCCGGGGGCGAGCTCGCCGCGATTGATGCGATCGCGCAGGATGCCGACAAGCTTCTCGGAAAGCGAGCTGGACATGATTCCCCGATTCCCAGATGGTAATTTTTCGGTCCGCACTGGACGCGGGTCCGAGTCCCAGCTTAGTCTGAGTTGAAATATATTTCAGGAATCTTACAGTGCAAGACTTCACCAGGGGAGCATGGCAATGACGACTGCACAACCCTCGACCCAAGCGCACCAGGCGCGCAACCGGCGGAGAGCCTTGACGGCGTCGATATTCGGCACGGCTATCGAGTGGTACGACTATGCGCTCTACGGCGCCGCCGCGTCGGTGGTGATCGGCCCGCTGTTCTTCTCCGGCGCCGGCCAGTCGGCGGCCTCGGTCGCCGCCTTCGCGACTTTCGCGGTGGGTTTTGTGGCCCGTCCGCTGGGCGGCGTGGTCATCGGGCATCTGGGTGACCGCTTCGGCCGGCGCCCGGCCATGCTGCTTTCGGTGATCCTCATGGGCATTGCCACCGTGGGCATCGGGCTGCTGCCGTCGGCCGAGGCCTGGGGAGCCTGGTCCGTGGCCCTGCTGGTGCTGCTGCGCCTGGTCCAGGGCTTCGGGGCCGGTGCGGAGCTGACCGGAGCAATGACCCTGGTGGCCGAATACGCGGAACCCAGGAAGCGCGGCTTCTACACCTCGCTGGTGCTTTCCACCCCGCCTCTGGGCATTGCATTGGCCACCGTCTGCTTCTACCTGGTCTCGCTCGCGGGGGACCAGACCCTGCTTGGCTGGGCCTGGCGCATCCCGTTTCTGGTCTCGGCACTGCTTTTCATCGTGGCCATCTACATCCGCAACAGGCTCGAGGAGACCCCGGACTACGCCGCGGCCATGGCCGAGGCCCGCGCCAGCCAGCAGCGCGCCAAGCTGCCCGTGGCCCAGGTCTTCACCGGGCATTGGCGGCGGGTGATCCTCGGATTCCTGGCCATCACCGGCCATAACGCGGTCAATTACATCCTCGCCGTGTTCTCCTTGAGCCTGATGGTCTCCAGCGGCATGGAGCGCAGCCAGGCGCTGCTGGCCGTGACCCTGGGCTCTCTGGTCTCGGTGCTGCTTACCCCGGTGGGAGGCCGGCTGGCCGACAGGTATGGAGCTTCGAAGATCATGGCCGCCGGAAACATCTCGGGCCTGGTCCTGGCCTTCCCGATCTTCGCCCTGATCTCCAGCGGCGAGTTCTTCCTCGGCTTCCTGGGCATCGCCGCCGGCTACGCCTTGGTCATCCCGTGCACCTCCGGCGCCCAGGGGGCGTTCCTGACCGAGCTGTTCCCGGTCCCGGTGCGCTTCACCGGGATCGCCATCGCCCGCGAACTCAACGGCGCCATCGTCGCCGGGCTCTCGCCGCTGATTGCCGCCGCCCTGCTGCAGGCAGGCAACGGGTCCATTGCAATGCCGGCCGGCTACCTGGCCCTGTGCTGCCTGTCCTCGGCAGCCGCCATCTTCCTCGGCGCCCGATCCGCCGCACGCACCCTCTACTAGAAACAACCCCGCAGAGAATCTGGGAGCAAAACATGGGAAACCTCAAACGCCAAATGCCTGACCTGGCCGAGCTGGTGAGCCTGATGAAATTCAAAGCGCCCTCGCTCGATCGCCGCTCCGCGCGTCTGGCAGCCGCCGCCGACATCTGGGACCTGCGGGCGATCGCCAAACGACGGACACCCACCGCAGCCTTCGACTACGTCGATGGCGCCGCCGGACGGGAGACCACTGCCCAGCGCGCACGGCAGGTCTTCGACTCGGTCGAGCTGATTCCGCGCATCCTGCACGGAACCGCGCACTCGGATCTATCCACCAACATTGCCGGGGCACCCTCAAAGCTTCCCTTCGGCATTGCGCCCACCGGCTTCACGCGCTTCATGCAGTCCGAAGGCGAAATCGGCGGCTCGCGCGCGGCGCAGAAGGCCGGCATCCCGTTCAGCCTGTCCACCATGGGCACCCGCTCCATCGAGGAAGTGGCCGCCGCTGCCCCGGGAGGACGCAACTGGTTCCAGCTGTACCTGTGGAAGGACCGCGAGAAGTCCAGAGCCCTGGTGGAGCGCGCGGCTGCCGCAGGGTTTGACACCTTGCTGGTGACCGTGGATACCCCGGTGGCCGGGCAGCGCCATCGCGATACCCGCAACGGGATGAAGATCCCGCCGGAACTGACCCTCAAGACCGTCATTGATGCGTCCTACCGCCCGGAATGGTGGTTCAACTTCTTGACTACCGATTCGCTGAAGTTCGCTTCGCTCTCCGAATCTTCGGCAGACCTTCCGAGCATCATCAACTCCATGTTCGATTCCTCCTTGGACTTCGATGATCTGAAATGGATCCGCGAGCTGTGGAAAGGCAAGCTCTTCGTCAAGGGGGTGCTCACCGCGGAGGATGCGGCCAAATCGAAGGCCGCAGGGGCCGATGGGCTCGTGGTCTCCAATCATGGAGGACGCCAGCTGGACCGCGCCCCGATTGCCTTCGAAACGCTGAGCGAGGTCCGCGCCGAGGTGGGCCAAGACATGGAGATCATCCTGGATTCGGGCATCATGTCCGGTGCCGACATCGTCGCCTCGCTGTGCGCCGGGGCCGACTTCGTGCTGATCGGCCGAGCCTATCTCTACGGCCTGATGGCCGGCGGCGAGCAGGGTGTCGACCGCGTTATCGAACTGCTGGCCAAGGAGGTGGAGGTGGCCATGCAGCTGATGGGCGCTGCCTCGATCAGCGATCTGGACGGGCATTTGATCCGTCGGCGCTAGGCAGTGGAAGAACAACAGATCCACAGATGATACTTCGTGGTTCAAATCGTAATTGATGATGTGGTGGGCCTATACTGGCCGCATGGACATCACCTTGACGCAGCTCCGGTATTTCAGCGAAGCAGCAGCCCAGCTGTCGATGACCGGTGCGGCCGAGCGGCTGAATGTCGCCCAGTCCGCCGTGTCCAGCGCGGTAGCGCAGCTCGAGAAGCAGATTGGTTCCCAGCTGTTCATCCGGCAGCGGGCCAAGGGCCTGCTGCTGACTCAATCCGGCGAGCTGTTTCTGAAGGATGCCAACGCCGTGCTCGCGCATCTCGAAGAGGTCGTGGAGAATGCGAAAGGCGACCAGGCCAGCGTTTCGGGGGTGGTCAGGTTGGCGTGCTTCAGCACGCTGGCACCTTTCCACATTCCTGACCTGGTGAACCGTCTCAAGGCAGATCACCCGGATCTTGTGCTGGAAGTCATCGAAGCCGACGCGGCCGGCTGTTCCCGGGCATTGAGCGAGGGGCAAGCAGATCTGGCGCTGTGCTATGACCTTGGACTGCCGGAGAATGTCTCCACGAGCACGGTCAGCAACGCCAGGCCATATATTGCGCTGCCCAGGGGGCACAGGTTGGCCGGCAAAAAAGCCGTCAAGCTGCAGCAGCTGTCCACCGAGCCATTCATCCTGCTGGACATGCCGCACTCAAAGGACTTGATGCTGTCGATTCTTCGCCAAGCCGGGGTAGAGCCTGACGTCCGATTCCAGTCGGCAAGCTATGAAACCGTGCGCACCTTCGTCGCGCACTCCCATGGGTATTCCATTTTGCACCAGCGGCCGACGCATTCCATGACCTACGACGGCAACGAGGTGGCCATCGTGGAAATCGCGGATCAAGTCCCGGAACTGCGCACGGTGCTGGCCTATCTTCGATCGCAGCGGCCCACGGGGCGCATGAGGGCGGTGGCCGATGCCGTGCACGCCCAGATCGCCGGACGCGCCAAGGGTCCGGGCACGGCAGGCGTGCAGCCAGTCTAGGCGGCTGAACGATACCGGTTGATCATGGTCTTGACCAGGTGCCGCTGATGCGAAGAAGTGACTTCTGCCGGTTCCAGCATTGACGTGATGTGCAAGCCCATCATGGTGTTGATCAGTTCGCTCCGTGCGTGGTTGGCATTCAGCTCCCGGGGAACCTCACCCAGATCCTTGGCTTCGTTCAGGCACTGGCTGATCTGCACCATCCAGGCGTTCAAGGCCGCAGCCCCGATTTTGCGCAGCGACTCATCGGTTTGCGCCCTCTGCCAGAAGGCAATCGCCACCCGGGCCTCGGCGATGGTAGTTTCATCGGCCGGGATGATTTCAAAGCACAAGGCCAGCAGCGCATCCAGCCCGCGGCGCGAAGCGAGCACGTGGGCGATCCGCTGGTCGGTGCGTTGGCAGATCAACTCGTAGGCCGCGAGCAACAGCTCGTTCTTGTTGGCGAAGTAGTGGGAAATGATGCCGGGAGTGGCATAGCCGCATTCCCTGGCGATATCCCGCATGGTCGCATTCTCGATGCCGCGGGTGGCGATAATGTTCCAGGTGGTGTGGATGATGGCAACACGGCGCTCTTCGTGGTCGACGAGGCGAGGCATGGTCACGCTGCTTTCCGGCGGGCAACGCCGAGTCTGGTCGGTCAGGGGCAGATGGACAGGAACTGGGCCGGCCAGTCCAGTTCCTGTCCATCCTTGCATGGCCGCAGCGGCCAGCCAGCTATGCTCCGCAGTGTCCTGCGGGCTGGCCGGCCGGGGCGGAGCAGTGCGAGCCCGTCGAGGCGGGCAGGTTCAGCATGGGATTTTCATTGAAGAATCCGTGGGGCTTGAGCGTGAAGCCTACGGTATCCACTGGCATGATGGGCCAGTCCTCGGGGCGCGGGAAGTGCGTCAGGCCAAAGGAATGCCACAGCACGATGTCCTGGCCGTCGATGTCCCGGTCGGCCTGCACGAAGGCCGGGAGCCCGGCTCCGCCTGGATTGCGGTTGACCAAGTCGCCAGCGGCGTACAGTTCTCCCTCGGCGAAGCGCGTGACCCACAGGTCATGCCGGGTGAAGGCGGCACGGGCAGCGATGGATGAGTCATCGGCCATCGCCAGTGTCGGGTTGTTCTGCGGGTACAGGGTGTAGCCGACCGGCTCGCCCACGTGGTTCAGCGAATTCGGATTGCTGACCTGCCAGACGCGCCCTGCAGCGGCATTGGCATCGCGGATCGCCTGCTGTTCGGTGGCCAGGCGCTGCCGGCTCTGGGTGAATGCGTTGCCGTGCGGATTGCCTGCGGATTTCGGCAGGCGGACTACCTCAAGTTCATCAACAGCGTTGGTATGGCCATCGATCATCATGTCCAGGCGGGCGCCGAAGAGGTGCTGGTGGTACGGGGCGGCCAGGCCCGGCGCGATTTCCGAGGCGTATTCGTAGCCCTTGTGCGGCAACGCCGCGGTGAAGACGATGCCAGTGGCCTTGGCCTCGAATTCGATGGTGCCATCGAGGTAGAGATACCAGTAGAAGCCGTAGTCGTAGTTGCCGACCGTGGTGAAGAAGGAAACCACCAAGCGGCGGTTGCGGCGCACTTCGTTGGACCCTGCCCACTCATCGGTGTGCTTCCAGCCGATTCCGGCATCTTCCTCGTGGATGCAAATCCCGTTTTCGATGATGCGCGGGTTGCCGAAGTCGTCGGCGACCACGGGGGACATGTAGTGGATTTCGCCAAGGCAGTCGCAGCCGAGTTTCAGCGAGTTCGCGTCGCGTCCCACCAGGTATTCGCCGGTGTCGAAGTAGTTCTGCCAGCTGCGGTAGGGGGATGGATCGCCGTAGGGGACCACCATTTCGGAGATGGAGGCGCGATGGACCAATGGGCGGCGTGTGCCGTTCTGGGTGTGGTGGATCTGGTGGAGCACGAGTCCTTCGCGGGCATCGAAGCCGACGCGCAGGTCCCAGCCGAGCCAAGAGAGGTGGTTGCCTTCGACGGTGAAGCTGGCTCCCTCTGGCTGGGTGATCTCGATGGCCTTCACATCCGTGCGCAGCTCACCATGGACCTGCGGGTCGGTGTAGTTTCCGTTGATTTCCGGAACGGGTACCGGGCCATCGTCGATCAGCCGGTCAACGCGCTGGTTCTCGAGGTCGACGAACGCCACCAGGCGATCGATGGGGTGGGCCCATGCATGGTCATCGGGGGAATTTTGCACGAAGCCCAGTCCGCGCAACAGGCGCTTGCCTTCCTCGTTCTCGTAGTCGAAGACGCCGGCGGATAGGGGCGCGACGCGAACTTGCGACGGGGTCAGCCCGCGCTTGGCCAGGGCTTCGATCCACCCTTCGTCGGTTGCCAAGATCTTTTCGACGGTGTCGAATTCCTCCAGCAGCACCGGCACTTGCCCGTCTTTGCCCACCTCGATTTCGCGCTGCGATTCGATCTGCCCGCTGTCCAGGCTGATTGCGATATCCAGCGAGCGGGGGATGGTCGGGTCATAGAGCATGGCACGGATCTTGCGGCTGATCGCTGCCTGTCCGCCGGCATACAGCTGTTCCTTGGGCGGCTCCAGCAATCCGAGGTAGGCGAAACGGGTGGTCTCTTCTACCAGGCCGGCTTGGGCCAGGATGCTGCGGGCTTGCTGGATCTCTGCTCCGGTCAGCTGCGCCAGCGGATGCGCCGTCTGCATCGCGGTCGCCGAATCTGAGTGGGCCATCTGTTCTCCTCGATGTTTTATGGAACAAGCGTTCAAAATCAATTTCGATTGTGACAGGGGATACACGCAATGGCAACCGCTGCACGGGAATATTTCCCACCAGACCCTGCTCCGGGCCGCAGGCGGGCGCGCCTGTGGCTGAATTTTCCCTGGATTCAAGTTGGCGGCAGGGGAACAGGGGAGGCGTCTCGTCCCGCGGCAGCCTGCCTGACGCGGCGAGCACTACCTGCGGGGGATGGCCAATGCTGGCTGAGGCGTGCGAGCAGCGGGCTGGGAGACGGGGCCTTTTAGATCTGAATTTCAGATTTGTATCATCTAATAATATTTGTTTACGCGATCGCTTTGGCGTTCTACTGTGGGTCGTGTGACGCGAAGCACTGTGGTTTTGAGCCAGCTGGAAGACGCGTCGCCGCAAGCAGCCCTGGAGAGCTTTGGATATCAGCTCCGCTAGGGAACCACGCCTCCATGGGCCGGATGCGTCCGCGGAGGAAACGGCAAAAGGAAATAGACATGCATAATGATGCATCTTCAACAAGGCTTGCCCAGGACCAGACGCAGCATCTGCAAAAGAGCTTGGGCCGCATGGACCTTCTGCTTCTGGTGGTAGCAGCGGTCGTCTCTATCGAGATCCTTGGGCAGGTCTCCGGTTTCGGTGCTGAAACCTTTACCTGGACCCTGATTCTCGCGGTCACCTTCATGATTCCGTACGGGCTGATCTTCGCTGAAACCGGTGGCGCCTTCACCGAGGAAGGCGGCGTCTACGTATGGACCAGGATGGCGTTCGGACGCGTTGTTGCCGCCATTGCCTCGCTGCTGACCTGGGTGACCCAGCCGGTGTGGGTGGGCGGAGCGATGTCCTTCGTCGCGGTGGAAACCTGGTCCGAGTATGTGGCACCCATAGAATCCGGCTCGATGTGGGACTATCTTTTCAAGCTGGCCTTCATCTGGATCACCGTCACCTCGGCCATTATCAGCCTCAAGCACGGAAAGTGGCTCCCTTCCCTGGGAGCGATCCTCAAGGTCGGATTCCTGGTGTTCTTCCTGGCGGTCACGCTCATCTATGGATTCATCAACGGATTCAACGGCTTGTCCGTCAAGGACTTCTCGCCCAGCGTCGGCGGGTTCCTCGGGCTGACGCCCCTGCTGCTGTTCTCCTTCCTCGGGTTCGAGTCCGGCAACAGCGCCGCGGGAGAAATGAAGAATCCGGCCAAGGACGTGCCCATATCGATTGCGCGGACTTCGCTGCTGGCCGCCGGAAGCTACCTGCTTCCGGTGCTGGCCATCCTCTTGGTGGTCCCGATGGACCAGATCACCGGCATTGGCGGGCTGTTCGGTGCCGTGGAGGAAGTCTTCACGATCTTCGGCGCGGGTGCGCCGGCCATGCTGGCCATAGCTGCCATGGTCTTCTGCTTCGTGCTGGTCTCCCAGGGCGGTGCGTGGATGATCATCTCGGACCGCATGCAGGCGATGGCCGCAGCTGACGGTTCCTTCTTCGGGGGCTACTTCGGCCGGTTCAACCCCAAGCTGGGAACCCCGATGAGGGTCAACACCCTCTCGGGCATCGTGGCAACGATCTTCATGCTCATGGCCATGCAGCTGAACGGATCCAGTGCGGCCATTTTCGGCATCGTGCTGACCATCTCCATCTCGACCTTCCTGCTCAGCTACCTCATTGCGATTCCAGCAGCCGTGCGTCTGCGCAGCAAATTCCCGGCGGTTGACCGCCCCTTCCGGGTGCCGGTATCCGACGGTGTCTTCAAGATCCTTGGCGGCATCTGCTTCGCCTGGATCCTGCTGGGTTCCTGGGTCGCGGTATTCCCCGGCACCCTGGAAGCCGTGCTGGGATCTGACTACGACTTCGAGGAGATCTGGGGAGTTTCCCAGATGGAATTCGAGCTCTTTGCCGTGGGGACGCTGGTGGCGATCCTGGTCCTTGGCGTGGTCGGCTACATTCGCGGCGCCAAGGTCCGCCGGGTGGAGCCGGATCCAGCTGAGGCCGGCGGCCGCGGGCGAAGCAAGCTCGAAGAGCCGTCCCAGCCATGAGCGCTCTCGCGGCCCGCGGGCGCAGGCAGGCTGCCGCTTGGGCGCCGTGGGCCGTCGGGATGCTGACCGGGGCCTCGGCCGTGGCGCACTTCCTCCTCGCGGCTGGATCTCCGGGGCCCATGGCGCTGTTCATGCTGGCCGGCGGGCTGCTGTGCCTGTGGTGCACCATCCATCCCCTGTTCGGACGCCATGGCCTGCGCCGGCAAACGCTGCTGGCCATGGCCATTTCGAGCGGCAGTGCATTGATCCACATGGGTCTGATCACCGCCCATGCGTCCTCCGGCGGTCATCGCCACGGTGGCGGGCCGGAAGTGATCGCCTCCCCGGGCGGGCATCTGCAGGAGATGCTGGGCCTGGTCGGCTTTGAGCTGGTGGTCGTGATGCTGCTGGCGGTGATCGCCCGCACCCTGGCCGGCGGCCAGCAGATCGACGCGGAACTCCCGGTCCCCAAGGCTGTACGCGCCCCTGCGCTGTGCGCTGGCCGGCTGCTGGTCGAAGGACGGCAGATTTAGCATCTGATTTTCAGATCCATATCAATTAAAAGAACTTCTTTACAGATTTGTCCTGCTGGGACGAATCTGGATTAGACACCAACTGACAACTCCCATGGACGGAGAACAACAATGCAGAACGCCCGCACAGAAGTAGTGGTGGTTGGCGGAGGCCAGGCAGGCATCGCGATGAGCGAGCACCTGGGCCAGCGCGGCATCAGCCACGTCGTGCTCGAGAAGGACCGCATTGCCGAGCGCTGGCGGACTGGCCGGTGGGATTCCCTGGTGGCCAATGGCCCGGCCTGGCACGACCGGTTCCCGAACCGGGAATTCAGCGGCATCGAGCCCGAAAGCTTTGCCGGCAAGGACCAGGTGGCGCAGTACTTCGAGGAGTACGTCGCCCAGATCGGCGCCCCGGTGCGCACCGGAGTGCAGGTCAACCGGGTTACCCGCAACCAGGGCCGCCCGGGCTTCACGGTGGAAACCAGCGAGGGAACCATCGAAGCGTCCTACGTGGTCGCAGCGACCGGTCCCTTCCAGAACCCCGTGATCCCGCAGATCGTTCCGGCAGATGCCCCGGTGAACCAGATCCATTCCAGCGGCTACCGCAACCCGGGCCAGCTTCCGGCAGGCAACGTCCTGGTGGTGGGCGCGGGATCCTCGGGCGTGCAGATCGCCGACGAGCTGCACCGGTCCGGACGCCAGGTCCATCTGGCCGTGGGGCCGCACGACCGTCCGCCTCGTCGCTACCGCGGGCAGGACTTCTGCTGGTGGCTGGGCGTATTGAACAAGTGGGAAATGTCCGCGCCTCCCGCGGGAGCCGAGCATGTAACTATCGCAGTCAGCGGGGCCCACGGCGGGCAGACCGTGAACTTCCGTGCCCTGGGCAGCAAAGGCCTGACCTTGGTCGGCAGGGCCTCCAGCTATAGCAATGGGGTGCTGGGATTCGACGATGATCTGGCGGCGAACGTGGCCCGCGGAGACGCAAACTACCTCTCCATACTGGACGAAGCCGATGCCTACATCGAGCGCAACGGCCTGGACTTCCCGCAAGAACCAGAAGCCAGGGATCTGGGCGAGCTGCCCGAATGCATCACCGATCCATTGACTGAATTGGACCTGCAAGCTGCCGGGATCACCACCATTGTGTGGGCCACCGGATTCTCCGTGGACTACAGCTGGCTGGAGGCAGACACCTTTGACGAGCGCGGACGCCCGCGGCACCAGAAGGGCGTCGGGCAGGAAGCCGGCGTCTATTTCCTGGGCTTGCCTTGGCAGTCCCGCCGCGGTTCCAGTTTCATCTGGGGTGTCTGGCACGATGCACAGTACATTGCCGACCAGATTGGCATCCAGCGCGCCTATGCGGCGCACCAGCCCATAGCCGCCAACTCGCTGTCCGCCGCAGCCACTGCCTAAGCCCCACTGCAGCCACAAGGAATGAACTCAATGAAGCACACCCGCATACGCACCTTTAATACCAAGGAAACCTACCCAGAACAGAACCTGGATAACGATTTGTGCCAGGCCGTCGTGGCCAACGGGGTCGTCTACCTGCGCGGCCAGATCGGGCAGGACCTGGATACCCGCGAATCAGTGGGCATCGGAGACGTTGAGGCGCAAACCGAAAAAGCCATGGCCAATATCGACATGCTGCTCAAGGAAGCAGGCAGCAGCCTTGAGGACATCGTCAAGGTCACCGTCTACCTTATCGACCCGCGCTACCGGGAGACCGTGTACCGCACCATGGGCAAGTGGCTCAAGGGCGTCTACCCGGTATCCACCGGCCTGGTGGTCCAGGCCCTGGCCCGTCCAGAGTGGCTCGTCGAAATTGACGCCACCGCAGTGATTTCCTAGGGAGCATCCATGACATTCAGTGTGATCGGTACCGATGGCAACGGCCGTTTCGGTCTTGCCGTGTCCTCCTCCTCGCCGGCAGTCGCCGCCCGCTGCACCCACCTGCGCGACCACGTCGGCGCGGTCAGCTCGCAGAACATCACCGATCCGCGGCTGGGCACCAGGATCCTGGACTTGCTCCAAGACGGTGCCACCGCACAGCAGGCGCTGGACGCGGCGCTGGACGGCTATGCGGACGCCGCCTTCCGGCAGCTCACGGTGCTCGACGCCCAAGGGAACCAGGCGCTCCACCACGGGGAGCAGACCCTGGGCATCCATGCCGGAGCCCAAGGGCAGCACTGCGTGGCCGCCGGGAACATGCTGGCCAACGCCGGGGTTCCGCAGGCGGTGGCGCAGGGATTCGCCGAGGCCGGCGGTGAACTTGAACAGCGGCTGCTCGCAGCCCTGCAAGCCGGGATTGCTGCCGGGGGAGAAGCCGGTCCGGTGCACTCGGCGGGACTGGCAGTGGTCTCCGGCCACGGCTGGCGCGACACCGACCTGCGGGTTGATTGGCACGAGGATCCCATTGCGGAATTGGAACGGGTCCTGGACATCTGGCTGCCGCAGCGCGATGACTACGTGCAACGCGCTCTGGAGCCCGCGGCTTCGGCTGGTTACGGGGTGCCTGGCGATGAGCGCTGAGCCATTGGAACGATCTGGCCAATTGAAGCGTTGGCGTCAGCAGGCCTCCGAGAAGGCCAAGGCCTTGCAGGAGGAGCTGGTTGGATTCTCCGAAAAGCTGCATGCCCACCCGGAACTGGGGTGGCAAGAGCACCAGGCCGCCGAATGGACTGCCCAGCTGCTGGAACAGCACGGCTTCACGGTGGAGCGCGGCTACCTCGGATTCCCCACGGCAATACGGGCTGTCTACGGCAGCGGCGTTCGCAGGATCGGGCTGATGGCAGAATACGACGCCCTGCCCGGACTGGGACATGCCTGCGGCCATAACATCATCTCGGCGATGTCCTGCGGTGCGGCCATCGCCTTGGCCGAGGTGGCCGATGACGCCGGGCTGCAGGTGGAACTCTACGGAGCCCCGGCCGAAGAAGGCGGAGGAGGGAAGATCGAGCTGCTGAAACGCGGCGCCTTCCAAGGCTTGGATCTGGCCCTGATGGCCCACCCGGCCCCGGTGGACAGCGCGGAGGCCAATCCCTATGCGGTCGCCCACCACCATGTGGAGTACCGTGGCCGGGCTGCGCACGCCGCCGCCTACCCGGAACAGGGCGTCAACGCCAATGACGCTTTTATTGTGGCCCAGGTAGCGCTGGGGCTGATGCGCCAGCAGCTTCCGGCCGGCACGCGCGTGCACGGTATCCAGACCAATGGCGGACAAGCGCCTAACGCAATTCCAGGAAAAACCGAGGGGCGCTGGTACGTGCGGGCGCAGAACCTTGTCGAGCTCGAAAAGCTTGAAACCCGTGTGGAGCGCTGCTTCGAAGCCGGCGCAGTAGCCACCGGCTGCGAACTGGAGATCACCCCGGAATCGGAGCCGTATTCCGAATTCCGCACCGATCTGCGCGCGCTGGCCATATACCAGCGGCATGCCCAGGCTTTGGGGCGCCGCTTCGACGCGCCGGCGGAACAGGCCACGATGAATCGGGCCTCGACCGATATGGGCAACGTGTCACAGGTGGTCCCGGCCATCCATCCGTATATTGGTCTGGGCTGCTACCCGATCTCCAATCACCAGCCAGAATTTGCCTCCGAATGCGTGGGTCCGGCCGCCAACCAGGCCATCCACGACGGAT
>Ga0308157_10003551_pt1 | contig 22414 bp, 19 predicted proteins | sample PhyBR1_FD_201035 | JGI IMG/M metagenome (GOLD analysis project Ga0308157, IMG submission 201035) | Phyllosphere microbial communities from UC Gill Tract Community Farm, Albany, California, United States - DLSLB.R1 | ecosystem: Host-associated > Plants > Phyllosphere > Unclassified | place: USA...
GGGGAGTCGCGGACATGCTGCCTGAGCCGTACGTAAGGGGTGCGTTAGTATAGCGACCGACCGCGCGATGGCCGCGCCAGCAAGGGGTTTGGGGTGGAACAACCGGCCGCGCACAGCGCTCACATCCCGCCTGTCCCGGTGTCGATAGCCCCGGGACGGCTGCAGTTTTCCAACATCGTGGCAGCGCTGCTGGGCGATGGCCTGGTCGCCACGCAGGACCAGGAGCGGATCCGTTTTTCCGCCCAGGGCGCGCGCAATGCCAGTGAAGTCCACCCCTTGGTGCTGCTCGCCAACCTCAAGCTTGCCGCGGCCGCGCCTGGCTCCGGCGAGCTCGGACTGGAGCGCCTGACCGAGTGGCTGGCCGCCCGTACCCATACCCGCCACCTGCGTATCGACCCCACCCGCGTGGACGTGGCCGGCGCCACCGCTGTGGTATCCCATGCCTATGCCCGGCGCCACCGGATCCTGCCGTTGGCGGTGGACAGCGAGCGCGTGCTGGTCGCCACCAGCGAACCGATGGCGCTGGAATGGGTGCCCGACCTGCAGCACCTGACCCGCCGCCGGATCGACATCGTGCTGGTCAACCCGCTGGACCTGCACCGCTATTCCATGGAGTTCTTCGGCGTCACCCGCTCGGTGCGTGGCGCCCGCAGCGATGCCCGCGACGGCGGCAACAGCAGCGGCCTGCCGAGTTTCGAGCAGCTGGTGGAACTGGGCAGCGCCGGCGATGTGAATGCCGACGACCACCATGTGGTCAGCATCGTCGACTGGCTGTTGCAGTACGCCTATGAGCAACGCGCCAGCGATATCCACATGGAGCCGCGTCGCGACAAGGGCCGCATCCGCTTCCGCATCGACGGCGTGCTGCACAAGGTGTTCGAGCTGCCGCCGTCGGTGATGACCGCGGTGATCAGCCGGGTCAAGGTGCTCGGCCGCATGGACCTGGCCGAGCGCAGGCGCCCGCAGGACGGCCGCATCAAGACCCGCTCGCCGGGTGGGCGCGAGGTGGAAATGCGCCTGTCGACCATGCCGACCGCGTTCGGTGAGAAGTGCGTGATGCGCATCTTCGACCCTGACTCGGCCTTCAAGAGCATCGAGCAGTTGGGTTTCAGCCCGGAAGAAGCCGCCGGCTGGAACGAGCTGGTGGCGCGCCCGCACGGCATCGTGCTGGTCACCGGCCCGACCGGTTCAGGCAAGACCACCACCCTGTACTCCACGCTCAAGCGCCTGGCGACGCCGGACGTGAACGTGTGCACGGTGGAAGATCCGATCGAAATGATCGCACCCGAGTTCAACCAGATGCAGGTGCAGGTCAACATCGACCTGGACTTCGCCTCCGGTGTGCGCACCCTGCTGCGCCAGGACCCGGACATCATCATGATCGGCGAGATCCGCGACCTGGAAACCGCACAGATGGCGGTGCAGGCCTCGCTGACCGGCCACCTGGTGCTGTCCACGCTGCATACCAACGACGCGCCCTCGGCGATCACCCGTCTGCTCGACCTGGGCGTGCCGCATTACCTGATCGCCTCCACCGTCAACGGCGTGCTCGCGCAGCGCCTGGTGCGAACCCTGTGCCCGCACTGCAAGGCACCGGACACCTTGAGTGACAGCGATTGGGCGCCATTGCGTCATGCCCATGAAGCATTACCAGATGTGGTCACGGCATATGCCCCGGTCGGCTGCCTGGAATGCCGCCGCACCGGTTACATGGGCCGGATCGGCCTGTATGAGTTGCTACCACTGGGTTCGCGGCTGCGTGCCCTGATCACCCGCGACATGGATCTGGCCGGATTCAGCAAGGCCGCAGCGGCCGATGGGCTGCGTACCCTGCGCCGAACCGGGCTTGAAAAGGTGGCCGCAGGGCTGACTACAATCGAGGAAGTCCTGTCAGTACTGCCTCCCTCGGAATGAAGCCGCAGCCGTTCTTGATCGTTGAAACCGGGCAACCGTTCCCGACCCTGCGTCGCTATGGGCGTTTTCCACACTGGATCCGCGTCGCCGCCGGGCTGGAAGAAGCCGACACCGTGGTGGTCAACGTCGAGCGCGGCGAGCAGCTGCCGCAGCGCACGGATTTCGCTGCCACGATCGTGACCGGTTCGGCGGCCTTCGTCACCGACCGCGCCGACTGGAGCGAGCGCAGCGCCGACTGGCTGCGCGACGCTGCCCATGCCGGCATGCCGCTGCTTGGCATCTGCTACGGCCACCAGCTGCTCGCCCATGCATTGGGCGGGGAAGTGGCCTACAACCCAGCCGGGCGCGAGTCCGGCACCATCCAGCTGGAACTGGAAGCGCCGGCCTCGGCCGATCCGTTGTTCGCCGGCCTGCCGGCCAGTTTCCCGGCCCACGCCACCCATCTGCAGACAGTATTGCGCGCGCCCGAAGGCGCCACCGTGCTGGCCCGCTCGGTACAGGACAACTGCCACGCCTTCCGCTGGGGCGAACAGGCCTGGGGCCTGCAGTTCCACCCCGAATTCGCCACCCACCACATGCGCGGCTACGTGCGCGCCCGCGCCGACTGCATCGCCCGCCACGGCGGCTGCGCCCGCAGCGTCGCCCGTGATGTCACCGCCGCACCGCTGGCCCGGCAGCTGCTGCGCCGCTTCGTGCGGCATGTGCGCCGCGAGACGCATTGAATCTGCCCATAGCAGCGGCGTAAACCGCGAAGCTGGCGCCACCACCGACCTGTAGTGCCGAGCCATGCCCGGCAAGCGGCGTTGCCGCTGAAGCCCCTGCCGAGCATGGCTCGGCACGTCCGCCAGGAGCAGCGTCCCCCTCCCCGGCCTGGCCGTTACTTCTCCCTCATAAACCCAACCCGGGTTTCAAGCGATAATCCGCCCAGCGTCGGCCTGTCGCCGGCGCCCTCCCCCGTTTCGGATATGCAATGAGCGAGATTCGCAAAGTACCGGCCTCTGCCGGTGCGGAATGGCTGCTGACCGGCTTCGGCCTGCTCAAGCGCGCGCCGTTGGCGCTGGGTTCGCTGGGCATCCTGTGGGGCGTCGGCACCTCGCTGGTGTTGTCGCTGTCGATGCTGGTGCCGGCGCTGGGCACGGTGGTGCAGTTCCTGTTGCTGCTGGCCGGGCCATTGTTCATGGGTGGCCTGCTGTGGGCAGTCCGCGAAGTCGACCTTGGACGCGTCGCCAAGCCTGCGCACCTGCTGCAGGGCGTGCAGGAAGGCCGTGCCCCGCACCTGCTGGTCGCCCTGCTGCCACAGCTGATCGCGGCCCTGCTGCTGGGCACCTTGCTGCTGGTGCTGGTCGGCACCGATGGCCTGCAGCAGCTGGGCGTGGTGATGGGCAAGCTCAACGAACTCAGCCAATCCGGCGCACAGCCGGACCCGGCGCAGATCGAGGCGCTGGTGGCGACGCTGCCGGCCGGGCGCATCCTGCTGTGGCTGCTGCTGTTGGTGGCCAGCTTCGTCGCACTGACGCTTGCCCTGTTCGTGATGCCGCCGCAGGTGATGTTTGAACGCTCCAGCGGCGTGCAGGCGTTGCGCCGCAGCCTGCGCGCCAGCGTGCACAACCTGCCTGCGATGCTGGTGTTCTTCGTGCTGGCCTTCATCGCCATCTTCGCGATCTATTTCGCGGTGATGATCGTGGCCCTGTTCATCGGCCTGATCGCCGGCCAGACCGCGGCGGTGGCCGTGGCCCAGCTGCTGTTGATGGCGGTATTGATGCCGGTGTTCGCCGGTGCGGTCTATGCCGCGTGGAAGCAGATGTTGGCACCGGCCAATGCCGATGCGGACCGTGCGCCGCCGCAGGTACCAAGCCACGTGTTCGAGGCCTGAGCTGCAGCTTCAACCGGGTTTGCAACGAAAGCCGCGCCAGCAAGCGCGGCTTTCGCGTATCAGGCCGTATCGCGGCTGCGCTTGGTCAGGTACATGGCCTGGTCGGCGGCGTGCAGCAGCGCGTCCACCTCGGAGCCATCGGCCGGATAGGCGGCGACCCCGACGCTGGCGTTGATCGCCAGCATCACTTCCTCACCCCCGCGCAGGTAACGCATCGGTACCTGCAAGGCCTTGCTCACGCGTTCCAGCAGGCGGTGTGCATCCTGGATGTCGTCCAGTTCCTCCAGCACCAGCGCGAACTCATCACCGCCCAGGCGGGCAACGGTGTCGTTCTCGCGCAATGCACCGCGCAGGCGCGCGGCCAGTTCCACCAGCACGGCATCACCGGCGCCATGGCCCCAGGTGTCGTTGACCTCCTTGAAGCGGTCCACGTCCACGTAGACCAGCGCAAAGATGGCGCCATGCCGTTGCGCGCGGTGGTGCGCGCTTTCCAGCCGATCCATGAACAAGGCGCGGTTGGGCAGGCCGGTGAGCATGTCGTGCATCGCCAGGTGGCGCATTTCCTGCTCCATCTGCTTGCGCTGCTCGACCTCGATCTCGAGTTGGCGGTTGCGCTCGGACAGCTCGCCCAGCGCATCCCGCAGCGCCACCCGGTGCCGGTACAACTCCAGGAATACCTGCACCTTGGACAGCAGGATGGTCGCTTCCAGCGGCTTGGCCATGTAGTCGACCGCCCCAAAGCCATAGCCCTTGAGCCGGTGCACGTCATCGGCATAGGTCGCCGTGACGAAGATGATCGGGGTCTGCCGGGTGGTTTCTTCCTGCGACAGTATCTCCGCCACTTCAAAGCCGTTGATGTCCGGCATGTAGACGTCCAGCAGCACCAGCGCGAACTCGTCGTCCAGCGTCGCCTTGAGCGCGTCATTGCCCGACGCAGCCTCGACGACATCCACGTCCAGCTTGGCCAGCACCCGGCGGATGACCAGCAGGTTGGCAGGGTTGTCGTCCACCGCCAGTATCTTCGGGCGCTGCGGTACGGACGGCTTGGCTACGAACATAATGCTTCCAGCAAAAGGGAAATATCGGGCAATGGCAGGCAGTGGTCGGCGCCGGCCAGCGCCAGCGCAGCGCTCGGCATTATCGGCACCTGCGCTGTTGCCGGATCCTGCACGATCAGTGTGCCACCACAACGGCGCACCCGCGCGCAGCCCTCGGCACCATCGGAATTGGCACCGGTCAGCAGCACGGCAATGAGGTGTTCGCCCCATAGATCGGCCGCGGATTCAAACAGAACATCGATCGAAGGACGGGAAAAAGCCACCCGGGGATCAACGCTCAGCGCGAAGCGGCCAGTACGCTCGAGCAGCAGATGATAGCCGGCGGGCGCAACGAAAATGTGACGAGGTTCCGGTTGCTGGCGTTCTTCGGCCTCACTCACCGCCAGGCCGCTGCGGCTGGCAAGCAGCTCGCAGAACACCCGCATGTCCTCCGAGCCGCTGTGGCATACCACCACCATCGGCACCGGCAACGGCCCGGACAAGCCGCCCAGCAACTGGTGCAGCGCCGACAACCCGCCAGCCGAGCAGCCAACCACGATCGCCTGTGGTTGCAGCCCGGAAGCGGTTTTCAAAGCAGTCCCCCGGCGTTGCGGTACAACCGCAGCTCTGCATCCAACGGGGCGAAATCACGCGCGTTGGGCGCGAAGCGGATCGACTCGCGGTTGCCAAGGCAGAGGAAGCCGCCACGGCTCAGGCTGTCGCGGAACAGGCCCAGCACGCGGTCCTGCAGCGTGTCGGAGAAATAGATCAGTACGTTTCGGCACAGGATCAGCTGCGCCTCGCAGAAGACCCCGTCGCAGACCAGGTTGTGGTTGGCGAAGGTGACCCGTTCGCGCAGGCGCGCATCGAGCTTCATGAAGTCATAGCGGGCGTGGTAATAGTCCGACAACGTATGCCGGCCACCGGCTGCGAGGTAATTCTCCGAGTACAGGCGTGCATCGCGGATCGGGAAGATGCCTTCCTGGGCCCGGGCCAGGGCTTCGTCGCTGAAGTCGGTGGCATAGATCTGGCAGCGGTCGTACAGCCCGGCCTCCTTCAACAGGATCGCCAGCGAATAGACCTCCTGGCCGTGCGCGCAGCCGGCCTGCCAGATGTTGATGTGCGGGTAGGAGGCCAGCACCGGGAAGACTTCATCGCGCAGCTTGCGGAACACCGCCGGGTTGCGGAACATCTCCGACACCGGCACCGACAGCTTGGCGATCACCTGCGGCACCATCTCGTCGTCGCGCAGCACGCGCGCGGTCAACTCGCCAACGTGCGCCACGTCCAGGGTCTGCACCAGCTGCAGCACGCGCCGCTTCAGCGACGATGGCGCATAGCCGCTGAAGTCATATCCATGCCGTCGCGACATCGCATGGACGAAACCATCCACCTCGATGTCATCGACCTCATCACGACGCGGCGGCGCGGTGGTCGGCCCTACTTTTGCAGCCATACGCGCATCATCGACAACAGCTTGTCCAGGTCCACCGGCTTGGTGAGGTAATCATTGGCGCCTGCATCCAGGCACTTGTCGCGGTCGCCATGCATCGCCTTGGCGGTCACGGCGATGATCGGCAGGTTGGCCCACTGCGGCCGCTTGCGGATCTCGCGGGTGGTTTCGTAGCCATCCATGCCCGGCATCATGATGTCCATCAATACCAGCTCGATGCCGGGATTTTCCTGCAGCTGCTGCAACGCCTTGTAACCGTCCTGCGCCATCTGCACGGTGACGCCGCGTGCGCGCAGCGACTTGGACAACGCGAACAGGTTGCGCATGTCATCGTCGACCAGCAGCACCTGGCGACCAGCAAGGTTCTGGTCGTCGGACGGGGTGGCGTTTGCGCCACGCGAGCCGATGCTGTGCAGGAACAGGCTGACTTCATCCAACAGGCGCTCCGGTGAACGTTGGCCCTTGATGACGATGCTGTCGGTGTACTGGCGGAGCTTCAGGCTGTCCTCGCGGCTGAGGTCCTGGCCGGAATAGATCACCACCGGTGGCACCGCCACCAACGTGGCCGCCTTCTCCAGGAACTCGATGCCGGAAATGCCGCCCAAGTTGAGGTCCAGCACGATGCAGTCATAGCTGTGGGTGGCGATGCGTTCCAGCGCCTCTTCGCCGGAGGCGACCTGGTCGATCTCGACGTTGTCGGCCTGCAACAGGCGGGTCAAGGCCAACCGTGAGTCGTTGTCGTCGTCGACCAGCAGCAGCTTGCGCACGATCTTGCCGGCCACATCCAGCAGGTGGTCGAACGCAGCGATCAATGCCTTGCGATCCACCGGCTTGGTCAGGTAGCCGACCGCACCCAGCGCAACGCCCTTGGCCGCTTCATCCACCGCGGAAATGAAGTGCACCGGAATGGCGGTGGTGACCGGATCATGCTTGAGGTGCTGCAGCACCGACCAGCCATCCATGCCCGGCAACATCACATCGAGCAGGATGCCGGTGGGACGGAACCGGCGTGCCAGTTCCAGGCCGCTTTCGCCATCGGCCGCGGCAAGCGCGCGGTGGCCCTTGCGGCGGATCAGATCGACGAGGATGCGGGCGAAGGCGGGATCATCCTCGATGGTGAGGATGACCGTTTCGCCGGCGGTGATCGCATGACGGTCGTCCGGGATCCAATCGATCAGTTGTGCGGTGGCGGCGCGTGCCGGACCAGGGGTTGGCGCCTGGCGTATCACTCCCGGCGATGCCTCGGTCTTGATGCCATGCGCCACCGCCGAAAGCAGCGGCAGTACCAGGCTGAAGCAGCTGCCCTTGTCCGGCTCGCTGTCCACCACCAGCTGGCCACCGAGCAGCTGTGCCAGCCGGCGTGCGATCGCCAAGCCCAGGCCACTGCCGCCGTAATGCCGGCTGGTGCTGGAATCGACCTGTTCAAACGCTTCGAAGATCGAGTCCAGGCGTTCTTCCGGAATACCGATGCCGGTGTCGTGCACCGCCAGCGCAAGGTGCTGCTCGTCGGCTGCAACGCCGATGCGCGCCAGCAATGCGTTGTCGGCCATTGCCAGGCGCAGCGTCACCTTGCCTTCGCGGGTGAACTTGAAGGCGTTGCCCAACAGGTTGTTGAGCACCTGCTGCAGCTTGGAGCGATCGGTGACCAGTGCATCAGGCACGCGCTCGTCCACCTCGATGGCGAATTCCAGCCGGCTCTCCATCGCCATGTGGCGGAAGTGACGCAGCACCTCGCGGGTGATCGCCTCGACGCGGACTTCCTCGTGGTAGACGTCCATCTTGCCGGCCTCGATCTTGGACAGATCGAGGATGTCGTTGATCAGCCGCAGCAGGTTGGAACCGGAATCATGGATGACCGCGGCGGCCTCGACCTCCTCACCGTCCAGGTGGCCGCTTTCGTTCTCGGCCAGTTCCTTGGACAGGATCAGCAGACTGTTGAGCGGCGTGCGCAGCTCATGCGACATGTTGGCCAGGAAGTCGGTCTTGTACTGGCTGGCGCGTGCAAGTTCCTGCGCCTTGAACTCGGTCTCGCGCTGCAGCACCTGCAGCACTTCCTTCTGTTCGTTCAACACCTCGGTCTTCTGTCGCAGTTCCTCGTTGGAGGCCTGCAGTTCCTCGGCCTGCACGCGCAGTTCTTCTTCGGACGCAGACAGGCGCTGGGCGTGTTCCTCTAGCTCAACGGTCTTGCCCTGCAGCTCCTCGTTGGTGGCCCTCAGCTCTTCTTCCTGCGTCTGCAGGGCGACCTGCGAGCGCTGCAGTTCCTCGGCCTGGGCACGGGTGTGGTCGAGCAGCAACTGGGTTTCGTCGGCGCGGCGGATATTGTCCAGGCCCAGCGCCACCGTCGGCAGCACGCTGTCGACGAATGCCTCCTGGGTGGCGTTGAAATGGCCGAACGTGCCGAACTCGAACACGCCCAGCAGGCGGTCCTTGAGCATCAGCGGCACCGCCACGAGGTTGCGTGGCTGCGCCTCGCCCAGCGCCGAATGCACGCCGAAGAAATCATCCGGCACCTGCTGCACGCTGATGCGCTTGCGTTCCAGCGCGGCCTGGCCGATCAGGCCATCGCCAAGTGCATATTCAAGGCCCAGGTGCTTGCGCCGCTGGAAGCCATAGCTGCCTTGCAGGCGCAACTTCTGGTCGCGCTCGTCCCAGGCGAAGAACACCCCGATCGGCGCATCGATGCGCGGCGCGATCTGCGACACCAACGCCTGTGCATACGCATCGGGAGATTGCGCAGTCTGCAGCTCGGCGCCCACCTCGCCTACGCTCAGCTTGACCCAGTTGGCATCGCGCGATGCCACCGAGTTGCGGCGGAACACTTCCAGCGCGCGTGCGATCTCACCGATTTCATCACCACGGCCAAGGCCGTTGATCTCGACGTCGAGGTCATCGTTGGACAGCCGCGTCATTTTGTCGGTGAGGCGGTTGATCGGGTTGACCACCAGGCGCGAGATCATCCACAGCGCACAGATGATGATCACGAAACCCAGCACCAGCAGCACCAGCGAAATGGTATGCGCACGGGCGATCCAGTCGCTCATCTCACCGCGGTCATTCAGCAGCTGCGTGACCTCGGTTTCGTAGATTTCATCCAATACTTCGGCAAGCCCATTGCCCTGCCCGCCATTGCTGAGCGCATGCAGCTGCTCGACCGCACTCAGCGGTTCAGCCGTCGCCGCCGGCCGCAGCACCGTCGCGACATCGCTGTCCCAGCCACGCGCCTGCAGCTGCGCGCGGCGCAGGCGTTCGGCGATAGGGCTGGTACCTGCGGCGGTAAGCGCTGCAGACAGCGCCTCATCGCGCCGCTGGCCCTGGCGGGTCACGGTATCCAGGTGCCCGGCACCATCACCCAACAGGTAGTTGCGGATCGCGATCTGCTGCTGGCGCACGGCCTGGATTGCATCCTCGACCTGGCGGATCACTTCGATCTGCACGCCTTCGCGGCGCCGCGCGTCATCATCGCGGCCGGAGGTACGGTAGCTGACCAGGCTGGTCGCCAGGAAGCAGATGAACACCAGCGCGAACGCCGCCAGCATCTTGCCCAGCAAGGGCACGTTGTTGATCCAGCTGTCTTTATGCTGCGTCATGCGTCTGTTTTCCCTGGATGCGACGTCGCCCGCAGGATCAACCCGCAGTCTTTGTCCGGTGGAAAATAGCGCAGATCGCGGGCATACGCCCGCAAAAAAACGTCAGGGAGCGGCCGCTGTACCCTGGTCACGCGGCTGCAGCCAGCGCGCGGCATGGATGCCAACCTCGTAGAGGAAGCACATCGGGATGGCCAGCATCAGCTGCGACACCACATCCGGTGGCGTCAGCACCGCAGCGACCACGAAAATGCCCACTACCGCGTAGCCCCGCCCCTCGCGCAGCTGCTGCGGCGTCACCCAGCCGAGCAGTACCAGGATCACCATCGCAACCGGCAATTCAAAGCTCGCACCGAACGCGAAGAAGATCGCCAGCACGAAATCCAGGTAGGCATTGGCATCCGGCGTGATCGCGATCACATCAGGACGAAAGGTTGTGAGGAAGTGGAATACAGCCGGCAACACCAGGAAGTAGGCGAATGCGCAGCCGATGTAGAACAGCGCCACCGCCGAAGCCAACAGGGGCACGGCCAGGCGCTTCTCGCGTGCGTACAGGCCCGGCGCAACGAAGGCCCAAGCTTGGTAAAGCAGCCACGGTACCGCGATGAACAACGCGCTGAAGAAGGTCAGCTTCAACGGTGCGAAGAACGCGCCCGCCGGATTGGTGGCGATCATCGACTGGCCCGCCGGCAACTGCGACACCAGCGGCATCGCCAGGTGGGTGTACAGCGTGCGCGAGAACGGCAACAACGCCAGCAGCACCACGCCCAGCCCCAACAGGCCACGCACCAGCCGGCCGCGCAGCTCGATCAGGTGCTCGACCAGGGTGCTCTCGTTGAAGTCATCGGCGCTCATGGCGCCCGCTCCTGCCCGCTGCCAGGCTTGTCGGCAGATGCAGGCAGCTCGTCAACCGGGAGGGCGGGCTCAACCTGTTCCGGAACCTGCTCGGCAGCGGGTGCAGGCTCCTGCGCCGGTGCCGCAGGCGTGATCGGCCGCGGCTCGATCACCCGCTCGGGGGCGGTTTCCGGCTGCTCCACCTCGTGCTTGAAGGCATCCGCCCCGCTGCGCACCTGCTGCGCCTGGTCGCGCAGCCCTGCTTCGGCCTGCTGCATCGACTGCCGCACATCCTGCAGGTTGCGCTTGAGCTCCTCGGCATGCAGTTCACGCTCGAGTTCCTGCTTCACCGAATCCCATTGGTTGCGGGCGCGCCGCACCCACAACCCGGCAAAACGCGCTGCCTTGGGCAGGCGCTCGGGACCCAGAACCACCAGTGCAACCACTGCAATCAACAGCAGTTCGCCGAAGCCGATATCAAACACGCCCGCAACCCCGGATCAACGCGATTCGCGGTCGTGCTCGGCCTGCTCCTGGCGGCTCTTCTCGGCAGTGCGCGCGTCGTCACCCAGCTGTGCAGCCGGCTTGTCTTCGTCGCGCATGCCCTTCTTGAACTCTTTGACCGCGCTGCCCAGATCCTTGGCGCCGCTCGTCAACCGCTTGGTGCCGAACACCAGCAGGACGATGACCAGCACGACCAACCAGTGCCAGATGCTGAAACTGCCCATGATCTGCTCGCGTTATCTGTGTGGAGGTTGTTGAGCATAGCGCACCCGGTATGGGGGTTCGCTATGCCAAAGGTCAGTTGCCGCCATCCAGCGTCTCGGTGCGGATTTCACCTTCCGTAACCGGCTGGAAGCCCTGGTGCGGCGCGGCATCTGCCGGCGTCGGCAACATCGGCGCGGTGGTGGCGGTATCGACGCCGGTTGCGGCCGGTGCCTGGACGTTGACGGCATCGGCGCGCGGAGCGGTCGATGCGACCGTCGCCGTGCCGCCCTGGGTGCCGCGCTTTTCCCGCGCGGCATACGTGGATTCTTCCAGGCGGTCACGGAAACTGACCACGTCGGCAGACGGCGGCGCCGACAGGCGGCCTTCCAGGATCATGCGCGGGGTGGTGTTGGAGCCGTAGGCGTCGAGGTTTGCCTCGTCGTCGATCTGCAGCACCGCGCCATCCAGCGCAACACCTGCGAACAGGCCGCGCGCGCGCGACCAGGACCAGATTTCGGCCTTCAGCTGGCCGTCCGTGGCGGCAGCGGCGCTGCGGCCAACCGGGCCTGCGGCGACACCGGCGTCGGCACCGAGGGTGAACTTGCCGTTGACGATGTTGTCCAGGCTGCGATCGTTGCGGAACACCAGGATGACGTCCGAAGACTGCACACCGGCCTGGAAGCCGATGCTGCCGCCAGTAAGCTTGATGAATACCGGGTTGGACCAGCTGCCATCAGCCGCCTTGACCGACATCAGGCCGTGGCCACGACGTCCACCAATCACCAGCCCGGCCTTGATCGTGTCTGGAATGACCAGGATCGCGCGGCCCTCGTCGAGCAGCTTGTCGGGAATGGCCTGTTCGGGGATGTCCTGGATTTCATTCAGTACGCGCACCGCGTTGCGGGCGCGCTGGTCTTCCTGCGGACCGGCGACGGCATTGGCGGACAACAGGCTCGCGGACAGCAGCAGAACGAGGCACGGCAGGCGGCGCATGGGTAACTCCGTAGGTCGATGCATAGAAAGATAGCGCAAGTGCCTGAAATTAGTAGCGCGGCTCTGAATAGGCCGGGAACGGGGCGAGGCCGGCGGCAGGCCATGCTCGGCGGGGCTTTTCCTGTAGTGGCGAACCATCCCCGGCAGGGGCCTTGCCGGTGATGCGCTTGACGGGCGGGGTTGCCGCCAGCGGCAAAGCCCCGCCGTGCACGGCCGGGCACTACCGCATCTGCCCTTCCCGTTCGCATGACGATACGCGTGTCGAAGCGGAGGATTGGGGAGGGCGCCCGTCGCACAGGCCCCACAAGCCTCCCTTCTGCGCCCATACCTGCGAAAATGCGCGGATGTCCAACGCCCCCTCAACCGCGTTGCTCGCGGTCAATCTAGGCACGCCCGAGGCCCCAACCGCTCCTGCGGTAAGGCGCTATCTGGCTGAATTCCTCAGCGATCCACGCGTGGTATCGATCCCCGCGATCGTCTGGAAACCCTTGCTGTACGGGTTGATCCTGCCATTGCGCAGTGGCCGCTCGGCACACAAGTACGCACAGGTGTGGCTGCCGGAAGGCTCGCCGTTGGCGGTCTACAGTCACCGCCTCGCCGACGCCATGCAGCAGCTGCTGCCGCACTGGCGGGTGCGTGAAGCCATGCGTTATGGCGAACCGGCACTGTTGCCGGCGCTGGACACCCTGGCCGCCGAAGGCGTGCAGCGGATCGTGGTCCTGCCGCTGTACCCGCAGTACTCAACCACCACCACCGCCTCGATCGAAGACCGCGTGCAGCAGTGGCAGGCACGCAATCCGAAGGTGACGGTGCAGACCATCCGCGACTACGCCGACGACCCGCGCTGGGTGGCGGCGGTGGCTGCTTCCATCGCCGACTACTGGGCGCGGCATGGTCGTGGCGGCAAACTGGTGTTCTCCTTCCATGGCATCCCGCAGCGCCTGGCCGATGCCGGTGATCCCTATCCGCAGCGATGCGAGGCCAGCGCCAAGGCCATTGCCGCTGCCTTGGGCCTTGCCAGCGACGACTGGGAGCTTGCCTACCAATCCCGCTTTGGCCGCGAACGCTGGTTGCAGCCCTATGCCGAACCGCGCCTGTGGGCACTGGCCGAAGGCGGCATCAAGACGCTGGACGTGGTCTGCCCGGGCTTTGCCACCGATTGCCTGGAAACGCTGGAAGAAGTGCAGATGGGCTTCACCGAAACCCTGGCCCAGCGTGGCGCGAAGATGCGCTACATACCCTGCCTCAACGACAGCGCCGCGCATGCCGAGGCCCTGGCGGCATTGGCCGCGGCACAGCCGGCATGACCGCAACGCCCTTTGAACTGCAGCTCGACGGTGTCCGCGTCGCCGGCCTGCGCGCCGGCAATCCACATGGCCTGAAGGTACTCGCCCTGCACGGCTGGCTGGACAACGCGGCCAGCTTCCTGCCGCTGGCCGCACAGCTGCCCACGCTCGACCTGGTGATGGTCGACCTGCCCGGCCACGGCTACAGCGACCACCTGCCGCTGACCACGCCATACACCACACCACACGCCATCGTGCAGACCCTGGCCATTGCCGACGCACTCGGCTGGGACCGCTTCGTACTGCTTGGCCACTCGATGGGCGCGGCGATTGCCAGTCTGGTCGCCGCCGTGGCCGGGGAACGCGTACAGGCACTTGTGTCCATCGAGGCACTGGGCGGGCTGACCGCGCCAGCAGGCGAAACCGTGCAGCGGCTGCGCACCTACGTCGAAGCCATGCTGAAGCTCGACGCCAAGCAGCTGCGGGTATTCCCCGACCTGGCCGCACCGGTGCGCGCACGGATGATGGTCAACCAGCTCAGCGAGGCCTCGGCGCGGCTGTTGATCGAACGTGGAGTCAAACAGGTGCCCGGCGGCTTCAGCTGGCGCAGCGATCCAAGGTTGATGCTGCCAACCGCGGTACGCATGACCGACGCCCAGGTCGCGGACGTGGTCAGCGCCATCCGCTGCCCGGTGCAGGTGATCTATGCCACTCCGGCACAGCCCTATTTCCCGGAGCCAGAGCGCAGCCAGCGTGCGGCATTGCTGGCCGATGGCCGCCTGCACACCCTGCCCGGCCACCATCACCTGCACATGGACCAAGCCGTTGCGGTCGCCGCGTTGATCGAAAACTTCATCGCCGACCTGGACGACGCCAGCTGAGGCATGCCCGCCGATGACGGGACTGGTTCAGTAGTCCCGGCATCCGCCGATAACACCGGTACAGACGTTACCGAGATGAAGTGATGCAGCCCCGCAATGGGCGCTGCATGTCGCACCCAGCATGCACTGTCGTTCCATCCCCTGGTTTGATCCCGCGACCATGCGCCGTTGCCCACTTGTTGGCTGGGCGATGGCGCTGCGCGTATCGCCACCGGACGCGCGGCCGTGGCCCCGCCGTGCGCAGGCAGCGCCGGTTGCACGTACTGCTCCCCTCCCCCTTTTTCGTTGAACCGGAGTTCCCCATGTCAGCACTTCCCCAGCCAGCGACCCCTCCTCCAGACCGTCAGCCGCCAATCAGCGCAGACGGCATTCATCACCTGCTGCCGCTGGCCTTGCTGTTGGCGGTGATCTGGTTGGGCGTGGCGCTGTGGTCGAAGCAGTGGCTGCCACTGCTGGCGGTAGCCGTGCCATCACTCGCCATGATCGCGCTGCTCGCGCTGCGGCTGGGTTCCCAGCGCCGCATGCTGGGCGCCGCACCGGCAACGCTGCGCAGGCTGCTGGATACCCCCGGCAACGACGCCGGGGCGCGCTTCGCGGCAGGCAGCCTGGCCGCCGACCTGCAGGACATGGGGCACGAGCTGCGCCAGCGCCTGCAGCAGCAACACGCGCTGCATGAAGAGAACAGCCAGGTCCGCGCGTCGCTGGATGCCTCGCGCACCGGCATGATGATCGCCGACAACGATCACATCATCCGCTACGTGAACCGCTCGGTCGTTGCGCTTCTCCGCAACCAGCAGCACACCCTGCGCGAGACCTTCCCGGATTTCGACGTGGATACCCTGGTCGGCAGCAGCATCCATCGCTTCCATGCCCATCCGGCACGCATCCGCGGCCTGCTCGACCAGCTGCAGCAGCAGCACATCGGCCGCGTGCAGATCGGCCCGCTGCATTTCGGCCAGGTGGTGACCCCGGTATTCCATGCCGATGGCAGTCGCAACGGGTTCGTCGTGGAATGGCAGGACCGCACGCAGGAACTTCTGCTGGAGAACAGCGTGGCTGGCATCGTCGCCGCCGCCACCGCCGGCGATCTCGGTCAACGCCTGCAACCTGTCGCCGAAGCCGGTTTCATCCAGTCATTGACGACCGGCATCAACCGCTTGCTGGACACCATCGCCAGCACCACCGGTGAACTGCGCGGCATGCTGGCGGCACTGGCCGCGGGTGACCTGGACCATCGCATGCAGGGCAGTCATGGCGGTGACTTCGAGGCGATGAAGCGCGATGCCAACCTCACCGCGGAGCGCCTGGCCGGCATCGTCGACCATATCCAGCAATGCTCGCTGTCCATCACCACCGCAGCACGCGAGATCGCCAGCGGCAACGATGACCTGTCACGCCGCACCGAGCAGCAGGCAGCCAACCTGGAAGAGACCGCCGCATCAATGGAAGAGCTGACCTCCACCGTGCGCGAGAACGCCGATTCCGCGCGCCACGCCAACCAACTGGCGATCGGTGCGGCCGACGTTGCTGCGCGCGGTGGCGAGGTCGTCGGCCAGGTGGTGCGCACCATGCGTGCAATCGAGCAATCCTCGCAACGCATCGGCGAGATCATCAGCGTCATCGATGGCATCGCTTTCCAGACCAACATCCTCGCCCTCAATGCGGCAGTGGAAGCCGCGCGTGCAGGCGAACAAGGCCGCGGCTTCGCCGTGGTCGCATCGGAAGTGCGCACCTTGGCGCAGCGCTCGGCCACCGCCGCACAGGAGATCAAGGCGCTGATCGCCGACTCGGTGGAGAAGGTCGGCGACGGCACGGTGCTGGTCGGCCAGGCCGGCAGCACCATGGATGAGATCGTCGGCTCGGTACGCGAAGTCACCGAGATCATGGCGCGCATCGCCGCCGCCTCGCAGGAACAGTCCAGCGGCATCGAGCAGGTCAACCACACCGTGGTGCAGATGGACGAAACCACGCAGCAGAACGCTGCGCTGGTGGAAGAAGCCAGTGCCGCCGCACGCGCGATGGAGCATCAGGCGGACGCGCTGGCCGAGGCGGTATCGGTGTTCCAATACACGCCCGCCGCGGACCTGCAGCCACAGCGGCTGCGCGCCTGAGCGTGGCAGGCCCCGGGCCATGGACGCTGCCACCACGCTTGCGTCGTTAGTGACTGCGTCGCCAGGCGGAAACGATGAAGGTGCGGTTGCCCGCACCTTCATCGCTGGTCTCCGCGCTGGTAGTGCGGCGCTTATTGCGCGGCGGTATCCACCAGCACAAGTTCGGTGTCTTCCAGCGCGGTGATGCGGATGCTGTCCACGCCGGTGATGGCGGCCCCGTCGCGGGCCTCAAGCAACACGCCATCGACCTCGACCTTGCCGGTATTCGGCACCAGGTAGCCATGCCGGCTGCTGTCGCTGAAGTGGTACTCGGTGCTCTCGCCGGCCTTCAGCGTGGCACCGGAGACACGGGCGTTGGCCCGGATCGGCAAGGCATCCTCGTCGCCCTGCATGCCACTGGCCAGGGTGATGAAGCGGCCCGAACGCTCACCCTTGGGGAAGGGCTTGGTGCCCCAGGACGGCTTGCCACCGCGCTGGTCGGGGAAGATCCAGATCTGGAAGATGCGGGTGACGCCCGCCTCGAGGTTGTACTCGGCATGGCGGATGCCGCTGCCGGCACTCATCACCTGCACGTCGCCAGCTTCGGTACGGCCCTGGTTGCCCTGGTCGTCCTTGTGGCTGATCGCGCCTTCGCGGACGTAGGTGATGATTTCCATCTCGGCATGCGGGTGCGGCGGGAAGCCGGTGCCGGGCTGGATGGTGTCGTCGTTCCAGACCCGCATCGCGCCCCAATGCACGCGCTTGGGATCGTGGTATTCGGCGAAGGAGAAGTGGTGCTTGGCATCCAGCCAACCGTGATTGGCTCCACCAAGGCTGGCAAATGGGCGACGTTCAATCATGGCGTTCTCCTGAAGGCGTTGGGGTTTCGATGGGGGAAAGTCTAGGCCTGCATCCAGATGACGAGAATAGAAATCATGGAAAAGCATTCTTTCCATTTGTGACATGATCTCCCCACCCCGCCTCGCGAACTGACGCCATGAACCGCCTGCCTGACCTGGAAGCCTGGGCCATCTTCGCCAAGGTCGCCGAAGCCGGATCCTTCGCCCGCGCCGCCGAGGAGTTGCAGCTGTCGCAGGCCACCGTTTCCAAAGCCATCACCCGGCTGGAGACGCGTATCGGCACCAGCTTGTTCCACCGCACCTCGCGGCGCATGTCGCTGACCGCTGCCGGTGAAGCGGCGCTGGAGCGGGCAGCGCGCATCCTCGACGAGGGTGAGGCGGTGGAAGCCGAAGTAGCCGACCGTTCGGCAGCATTGCGTGGGCTGATCCGGCTGGCGGCGCCGATGTCATTCGGCGTATCACGGTTGGCGCCGCTGCTGCCGGAGTTCATGCAGACACACCCGGACGTGGAACTGGACATCCAGCTCAGCGACCAGATGGTGGACCTGGTGGCCGAGCGCTTCGACATGGCACTGCGCATTTCCACGCTCGCCGATTCCAGCCTGCGTGCACGCCAGCTATGCCAGGTCCGCATCCTGCTGGTCGGATCGCCTGCGTACTTCGAAGCACACGGTCGCCCCACCCACCCGCGTGACCTGGTCCAGCACCGTGGTTTCCAATACAGCTACACCCGCAGCGGCAACACCTGGCGTTTCCGCCATCCACGCCACGGCGAGTTCGCGCAGACCGTGCCGCGCCAGCTGCAAGCCAACAATGCCGAGATATTCGATGCCGCTCTGCAGGCAGGACTCGGCCTCGCCCTGCAGCCGGAATTCCTGGTCTGGGAACAGCTACGCGATGGTCAGCTGCAGACCGCACTGGACGACTGGAAAGTGGAGCCATTGGCACTGAGCATCATCACCCCACCCGGCCTGCACCGGCCCGCACGCGTGCAGGCCTTGATCGACTACCTGGCGCAGCGGCTGGAGAGGGAACCGTGGGCGGTACCCTGAAGGCAGGCAAGGGTGGGCTGCAGCCCACCCTTGCCTGCTGGCTGGATCAGAACCGTACTTCGCCGCCGAACGTAAGCGTATCGGCGCGATTCACGTCGTACTCGTCATCGTAATAATCGTAGTTGTTCGAGTACGCGTAGCTGGTGTAAACCAGCTGCAGGTTGAAGTGGCGGCCGATGTCGACGCCGACACCGAGGCTGGCGTAAGCACCATCCACGGTGAACTTTTCGCCCCATAGGTCCTCGGTCCTTGCGCGCCAGTAACCGAGCCGGCCGGTACCAAACCAAGGGCTGTTGCCGAAGTTGAAGCGTGCGTTTGCACCGATGTTGTTGAACTTGACTTCGGGCACTTCAATGCCGCGCCACGTCGTGTCGTTCAATCGTCCAGCACCTGCCTCGATGCCAACCTGCGAGTAATCCCCTGCCTGCCAGCGGTAGCCCGCATTGGCAGTCACCGCCCGCTGATCGACTTCCCGGTAGACCTTGCCGGCTCCACCCTGGACACCCACGAAGGCAGCGCCACGCGGCGCCGGAGCCTGTCGCACCGGTGCCGAGTAAGCGGCGGCGGCCGCTGGGTAGCCCGACTGCGCGGTGGGCTGGACCGGCTGGGTGGGGGACTCCGGTGTGGTGGGTGCGGCCGGGTCAGCCTGCTGCGCGGTCTGCTTTGCACGATAGGCTTTCCAGCCCTCGATCGCCTGCGCATGCACGCTGTTGCTGACCACCAGAAACAACAGTGGTGCTGTAGCTGCGAGTATTTTCTTCATAGTCAATCCCTTGGCTTGGTAACAAACATCCATCAGGGCAGCCGGAAAGGTGCGGCAGGCTCGACGCCAGCCGTTGACCGGCGTCATTTCCCGCAGCAGCGCCCTGCACCCGGCATCGCCGTGTGCCCTTCGCATGTTCCAAGCCCCCTGTGCGCGGCACATTGCAGGGAGCGCGATGCAGTGTCAACTGCAGTCGCGGATCGACAACTCCGGCCGCGCCGGATGGGTGCTGATCCCAACCCTCAGCGGCTGGCGGTCGGGTACGCCAGCATCACCACCAAGTCTTCCTCACCGACCTGCTGCAGTGCATGGCTGCTGCCACTGCGGGTAAGCAGGGCGTGGCCGGGGCCGACCTCGTATTGCCTGCCGTCCAGCACATAGAGGCCGCGTCCACTGACGATGTAATAGATCTCGTCCTTGTGCTGCGGATGCAGGCCGATGCCTGCGCCTTTGTGCAGGACGCGCTTGCGCATCACGAACGGTAGATCACCTACGTCGGCGAAGAACGAATAAGCGGTGGTCGGTCCGGCACCGCCGTGCGGGCCGGGCTGCTGGCGGCCGATGTCCTGTTCGCGGACGACCTGTGAACCGTGGGTATTGCCTGCCTGCTGCTTTGGCGTGGCAACAATCGGTGCGGCAGCACTTGGCGTGGAAGCCACCACGCCCTGCCCCGCGCTGATCGCACCACAGTCGATATCGCGCTTGAGCATGGGCTTCAGTTGCTGCGCGATATCCACCCAACCGCGCATCACCAGGCAGGCCACCGCGGTCGCGCCGGCTGCGCTGAAGTGGGTGCCGTCGGCCTTGTTCTGCTCGGGCACGAACATGAAATAGGGCTTGGCGCCCTGCTCGCCCAGCGCGCGTATCCATGCCATTGAACTGGCGTTGAGATCGATCAACTGCACGTCCTGCGCTTTGGCGACCTGCTTCATCGCCAGCGTGTAGCGCCCGTGGGTGTCGAGCAATGCACCGAAATCGTAGAGCAGGCGTGCGACCGGCGTGATCAGGATGGGTGTTGCGCCTTTGGCGCGTGCGGTGGCGATGTAGCGCGAGAGAAACTGCGGATAGTCGCTGTCTGGATCGGCGTAGCGCGTTGGGTCTTCGAGCTTGGCGTCGTTGTGGCCGAACTGGATCAGCAGCACATCACCTGGCTGCAGTTCCTTTTCGATTGCGTCCAGGCGCCCTTCGGCGATGAAGCTGCGGGTGCTGCGCCCGCCGACGGCGTGGTTGCGTACCTGCCATTGGCTGTCATCGAGCCAGGTCTGCAGCACCTGGCCCCAACCGGTCAGCGGTGCACGCTCCGGACCATAGCTGGCGGCGGTGGAGTCCGCGGCTATGAAGACGCGGTGGGGCGGCTCATTGGCTTGGGCGCTGGTTGAAAAGGCACTGAGGAGGATGAGGATAAGAGCTGAGGTCTTCATGCTTTGCTATGCGCCTTGAAGTCCCTCTCCCCTTGCGGAGAGGGGTTGGGAAGAAGGGATGCGATCGAAGATCGCTGGCTTGATGAGTTCCAGCATCAAGAAGCATGCGTGCAATGCACGCCTCCCCTCTTCCGCCCTTCGGGCACCTTCTCCCACAAGGGGAGAAGGGCTGGATACGATTTACAGGAAGCGCTTGTAGAGCACCGGTTCCACAAACAACAAAGGCGCCCGCAGGCGCCCTTGTCTGCCCGCAAGGGCGCTACTGCATGCGTGGGCTTACTTGCCCAGCACGCTCTTCACGTAGGCGACGATGTTGTCGTCCTGCGCGTTGTCGAAGAATGCCTTCTGGAAGCGCTCGCCGCCGACGGCCTGCTTGACCAGTTCCTGGTCGATGGACTTCAGGCCTTCGACGAAGTCCTTGGAGGCGCCCTGCTTCACCTGCGCCAGGATGCCGGCGTTGGCCATCTGCGATTCCTTGCGCTCGGCCGGGTAGCCCTGGCCGCGCTCACCGGCAAATGCCTTCTCGAAGATGTAGCGGATGTTGATTTCCGCGCCCCAGCCGAAGCCCTTGGCGAACGGCAGGGCCAGCGCGTTGCCGCTGTTGACCTGGGCGAACAGGAAGGCATCGGTCGGCTCGATGCAGTAGCCGCAGTACACGCCCGGCCATGCATTGAGCGACATCATCGCGCCCTGCCCGGTGCCGCAGCCGGCAACCACGAAATCAACGGCCTTGGCGTTGAGCAGCAGCGCGGCGCAGATGCCGAGGTGGATGTAGGTCAGGCGGTGATCGTTGTCACCATCCATGCCAACGTTGAACACGTCGTGGCCCTGTGCGGCGGCGACGGTGTTGAGCTGCTCCAGCACCACCGGATTCTTGGCGGCCTGGCTGAACTCCTGCATCAATGCGATTTTCATTGCGTGACTCTCGATTAGGGGGAAACGTTGTTGGTGATGAGATGGAAGCAAAAGCAAAAGCTCCCCTCATCCGCCCCTTCGGGGCACCTTCTCCCGCGTGCGGGAGAAGGGAAATCTGTGCTGCGCGCGACTGCAGCTTGGCTGCCTGCGCTCGCTATCGCTGTCGCGCCGGCCTTTGCTTCTGCTGTTGCTTCTGCTGTTGCTTCTGCTGTTGCTTCTGCTGTTGCTTCGGCTGTTGCTTCGGCTGTTGCTTTCCCCTCTCCCGCCTGCGGGAGAGGGGTAGGGGTGAGGGCGCTTCTCGCTCTTCAGCTTTACGCTTCTTACCAGCCTTTCAACTGCGCCTCACACCTTCAATCCTCAGCGCGCCAACCAACCACCATCCACAGGAATGATCGCGCCGTTGACATAATCCGACGCGCTCGAAGCCAGGAACACTGCCGTACCACCCAGGTCTTCCGGCTTGCCCCAGCGACCGGCCGGGATGCGGTCCAGGATCGCCTTGTTGCGGTCTTCGTCAGCACGCAACTGTGCGGTGTTGTCGGTAGCCATGTAACCCGGGGCGATGGCGTTGATGGTCACGCCCTTGCCTGCCCACTCATTGGCCAGCAGGCGGGTGATGCCGGCAATGCCGCTCTTGGACGCGGTATACGACGGCACCCGCACGCCGCCCTGGAAGGACAGCATCGAGGCGATGTTGATGATCTTGCCGCTGCCCTGGGCGATGAAATGCTTGCCGGCGGCCTGGCTCAT
>Ga0308157_10003554_pt1 | contig 22406 bp, 19 predicted proteins | sample PhyBR1_FD_201035 | JGI IMG/M metagenome (GOLD analysis project Ga0308157, IMG submission 201035) | Phyllosphere microbial communities from UC Gill Tract Community Farm, Albany, California, United States - DLSLB.R1 | ecosystem: Host-associated > Plants > Phyllosphere > Unclassified | place: USA...
CGGCCCGCACCACCTGCACTACACCGCCCTGCCCGACTGGACGCAGTCGATCGGCATGGTGTTCTCGCTGGTGCTGCTGGCGCCGTCGTGGGGCGGCATGATCAACGGCATCATGACCCTGTCGGGCGCCTGGCACAAGCTGCGCACCGACCCTATCCTGAAGTTCATGATCGTCTCGCTGTCGTTCTACGGCATGGCCACCTTCGAGGGCCCGATGATGTCGATCAAGACCGTCAACGCACTGTCGCACTACACCGACTGGGGCATCGCCCACGTCCACGGCGGCGCACTGGGCTGGGTTGGCTTCATCACCATGGGTTCGATCTACTACCTGCTGCCGCGCCTGGCCGGCCAGCAAAAAATGTATAGCACCAAGCTGATCGACCTGCACTTCTGGGTCGCCACCATCGGCATCGTGCTGTACATCGCCGCGATGTGGATCGCCGGTGTGATGCAGGGCCTGATGTGGCGCGCGGTCAATCCGGACGGCACGCTGACCTACACCTTCGTCGAAGGCGTCAAAGCCACCTATCCGTACTACGTGGTGCGCTTCACCGGCGGCCTGCTGTACCTGACCGGCATGTGCGTGATGGGCTACAACACCTGGATGACCTTGCGTAACCGCGAGACCGCCGTGGCGCGCATTCCCGCGCTCAACGCCGGCCACGCCTGATATCGGAGCAAAGCATGAAATTTTCACATGACTGGATCGAGAGAAACCCCTGGCTGCTGATCGCGCTGGTGACGCTGGTGGTCAGCGTCGGCGGCGCCGTCGAGATCGTGCCGCTGTTCTTCCAGAAGTCCACCACCGAGCCGGTGGCGGGCCTGAAGCCCTACTCGCCGCTGCGCCTGGCCGGCCGCGACATCTATGTGCGCGAAGGCTGCTACAACTGCCACTCGCAGATGGTGCGTCCGTTCCGCGCCGAGACCGAACGCTACGGCCACTACTCGGTCGCCGGCGAGTTCGTCTACGACCGTCCGTTCCAGTGGGGTTCCAAGCGCACCGGGCCCGACCTGGCGCGCGTGGGCGGCCGCTACAGCGATGAATGGCACCGCACCCACCTGAACAATCCACGCGACGTGGTGCCGGAATCGAACATGCCGAACTACCCATGGCTGGCCAAGACCACGCTGGACGCGGCATCGATCGTGCCGCACATGAAGGCGCTCCAGCGCCTGGGCGATCCGTACACCGACGCCGAGATCGCCGCCGCGCCGGCCGAGCTCAAGGACAAGACCGAAGAAGACGCCCTGATCGCCTACCTGCAAGGCCTGGGCACATTAATCAAGACGAGGAACTAGCATGGCTATCGATAACCTGTTTGACCGCGCCAGCAGCGTGATGACGGTGATTTCCTTCATCACCTTTGCCGGCATCCTGTGGTGGGCTTTCATCCACAACAAGGAAGCCGATTTCGCCACGGCGGCGCAGCTGCCGTTCGACGACGACGACAAGGAGACTAGCCATGGCTGATTTCACCAACGGCTTCTGGGACCTGTACATCGTGGTGCTGACCCTGCTCGGCATCGCCGGCTGCGGCATCCTGCTGTTCTCGCAATCCCAGATCAAGGGCAAGGCCGGCGAAACCACCGGCCACGTATGGGACGAGGACTTGAGCGAACTGAACACGCCAATGCCGCGCTGGTGGATGTGGCTGTTCTACATCACCATCGTGTTCGGCCTGGCCTATCTGTTCCTGTATCCAGGGCTGGGCAGCTACGCCGGCAAGCTGGGCTGGAAATCGTCGGGCCAGTACCAGGCCGAGCTCAAGCAGGCCGAGACCGAATACGGTCCGCTGTTCGCGCAATACCAGAAACAGGACCTGAAAGCGGTGGCGGCCGATCCCAAGGCCCACGCCATCGGCGAACGCCTGTTCCTGACCTACTGCGCGCAGTGCCACGGCTCCGATGCACGCGGCAACAAGGGCTTCCCCAACCTGACCGACAAGGACTGGCTGTTCGGCGGCGCTCCCGAGACCATCAAGGAAACCATCCTGCACGGCCGCACCGGCATGATGCCGCCGATGGGCGCCGCGCTGGGCTCGGACAAGGAAGTGGAAAACGTCGCGCACTACGTGCTGAGCCTGTCCGGTTCGACCTCGGATCCGATCAAGGCCTCGTTCGGCAAGGACAAGTTCGGCGCCTGCATGGCTTGCCACAGCGCTGGCGGCACCGGCAACCAGGCCATCGGCGCGCCTAACCTGACCGACAAGATCTGGTTGTTCGGCGGCAGCGCCGAGACTATCATGGAAACCATCCGCAAGGGCCGCACCACCACCATGCCGGCGTTCGAGGACTTCCTCGGCGACGCCAAGGTGCACGTGCTGGCTGCCTACGTATGGAGCCTGTCCAACGACGCCAACCGCGTTGAAACCTCACCGGTCGCGGCGGCGACAGAACCCGCCCCGGCAACAAAATGAACGATCCTGCACCACAAGTCATCAAGATGTATGCGAAGCGCGAGCAAATCTACCCGCGCGAAACCACGGGCCGCTACGCCCGCCTGCGCTGGCTGTTTGTCTGGCTGACGCAGCTGGCCTTCTACTGCAGCCCGTGGATGCAGTGGAACGGCCGCCAGGCCCTGCTGTTCGACCTGGTGGCGCGCAAGTTCTACATCTTCGGCCTGGTCTTGTGGCCGCAGGACTTCATCTATCTGGCCGCGCTGCTGATCATCTGCGCCTACCTGCTGTTCCTCGCCACCGCGGTGGCGGGGCGGGTATGGTGCGGCTTCGCCTGTCCGCAAACGGTTTATACCAAAATCTTCCTGTGGATAGAACTGAAGATCGAAGGCCCGCGCAGCGCGCGCATGGCGCTCGACCGGCAACCGCCGTCGGCCGCCAAATTCGGCAAGAAAACCGCCAAGCACCTGGCCTGGGGCGCGGTCGCGCTGTGGACCGGCTTCACCTTCGTGGGCTACTTCACGCCGATCAAATTGCTGGGCAACGAGGTGCTGACGTTGAGCTTCGGCCCGTGGGAATGGTTCTGGGTGCTGTTCTACAGCTTCGCCACCTACGGCAACGCCGGCTGGCTGCGCGAGCAGGTGTGCAAATACATGTGCCCGTATGCCCGCTTCCAGAGCTCGATGTTCGACCGCGACACCCTGATCATCACCTACGACAGCGAACGCGGCGAACCGCGCGCGCCGTTGTCGAAACGCGAAGAGCTCAAGGGCGGCTCGTGCATCGACTGCAGCCTGTGCGTGCAGGTCTGCCCGACCGGCATCGACATCCGCAAGGGCTTGCAATACGAATGCATCGGCTGCGCCGCCTGCGTCGACGCCTGCAACGGCGTGATGGACAAGATCGGCGAGCCGCGCGGCCTGATCCGCTACAGCACCGAGCGCGCGATGCTGATGCACTACACGCCGACCGAGATCCGCCAGCGCACGCTGCGCCCGCGGGTCAAGATCTACTCCGGCATCCTGGGCCTGATCGTGATCGCGGTGGTCACCGCGCTGTCGCTGCGCACGCCGCTCAAGCTGGACGTGATCCGCGACCGCGGCGCCATGGGACGCGAGGTCGAGGAAGGCATGATCGAGAACGTCTACCGCCTGCAGATCATGAACACCTCGGAGCAGGCCCACACCTACCGCATCCGTGTCAGCGGCATCGACACGCTGACGCAGGTCACGCCGGACCAGGTGCGGGTGGAAGGCACCGAGACCAAGGCCTATCCGATCCGCCTGCGCAGCGCGCACGGCGCCGGCAAGCCGGGCTCGAACAAGATCGAGATCGAACTGACCGCAGTCGACCAGCCGTCGCTGCATGTGGAAGAACACGCGGTATTCTTCGTGCCGCGCTAAGGGGAAGCATATGACCGTATCGATGATGACGCCGCCCGCCACGCCGTGGTGGAAGCAACGCTGGCCGTGGCTGCTGATGCTGGGCCCGGCCGTGGTGGTGGTGGCCGGCACCTACACCGGCTGGCTGGCCTACTCGCGCCAGGACGCGCTGGTGGTGGGCGATTACTACAAGCAGGGCAAGGCCATCAACCAGGACTTGCGGCGCGACCGCCTGGCCGCGTCGCTGGGTTTGTCGGTGGACGTGGGCTACGACGCCACCCAGGGCGCGCTGACCGGCCAGCTGCGCCGCACCGCCAGCGACAACGGCAAGGCCGAGCGCCTGTTCGTGCACCTGTCGCACGCGACGCAGCCGGAAAAGGATATCCAGCTGGTGGTGCAGCCGGACGAGTTCGGCGCCTTCCAGATCAACCTGCCGATGCTGGAACGCAGCCGCTGGGTGGTGCTGGTGGAGGGCGAGCGGCGCGACTGGCGCCTGGCCGGCACCTGGAGCTGGCCGGCGCAACGCTCGGTGACGCTGCATGCCGACCTGCCGCAACCGGCGGATAATTGAAGGGACCCGTCATTCCCGCGCAGGCGGGAATCCATACGCCGCTTCCAATCACGCGGCTTATGAAGGGAATGCAAGCAATGCATGGATTCCCGCCTGCGCGGGAAGTCATTTCCCCCGGTGGGGGAAATGACGTCGGTTAAGCGCAGGTCTGCGTGCCGGCCGTGATGGCCTTGAGCCGTATCGGTTCGAGCAACTCGATCTCGCGGTTGCTCACGCGCAGCAGACCTTCCTTCTTGAACTTGGACAGCAGGCGGCTGATGCTCTCGATGGTCAGCCCCAGGTAGTTGCCGATCTCCTCGCGCGACATGCGCAGCTGGAACACATGCGGCGAATAGCCGCGCGCCTCGTAGCGCGACGACAGGTTGACCAGGAAGGCGGCAAACCGCTGGGTCGCCTGCATATTCCCCAACAACAGCATCACGCTTTGCTCGCGGGTGATTTCCTGGCTCATCATGCGGTGGAAATGACGCAACAGTGTCGGCATGTCGGCCAGCAGTTGCTGCAGGCTGCCGAACGGAATCTCGCACACCTCGCTATCCTCCAGCGCCACGCCGGTGCAATGGTGCTGGTCGGCGCTGATGGCGTCCATGCCCAGCAGCTCGCCGGCCATCTGGAAGCCGGTGATCTGTTCCACGCCCTCGCGGTTGACCTGGTAAGTCTTGAAATGGCCGAGCCGGATCGCATACAGGCTCTGGAAGGAATCGCCGATGCGGAACAGCGGCGCGCCGCGCGGCACCTTGCGGCGGCGGCCGATGATCTGGTCCAGCCGGTCCATATCGTTGTTGTCCAGGCCCATCGGCAAACACAGCTGGTGCATGCTGCACGACGCGCAACTGGCCTTGAGGGTGTCAAGGGTGGCGCTCGGCAGCACCAACTCGGGAAGTTCTCGTATCATGGCCCCAGTGTAGACCATTTGTCGCTAATCGTGGCTGATGCCGCAGTTAGCCGATCAGGTATTCGCGCGCCATCGTGCGCGCCCGGTGCAGCCGGCTCTTGACGGCGGCGGCGCTGTCGCCCACCTCGGCGGCGATCTCGGCGATGGACATTTCGGCGAAATCGCGCAACAACACCACCTGCAGATAATCGGCCGGCAGCGATTCCAGCGCGTTGACCAGTTCCAGCCGCAGGCCGGCCGTGTCCTGGCTGGCCAGCCACTGCTCGGCGCGCTCGTCGTCCCACGGATCGTGGCCCAGCGCGGCGCGGCCCAGGCGGTGGCAGGCGCGCTTGACCACCTGGAACATCCAGCCGGAAAACGCCGCCAGCGCGCGCACCGACGACAGCCGCCGCGACAGCACCAGCAAGGCTTCCTGCACCGCGTCGTCGACGTCGGCGACCAGGCAGTTGCGCTGGGCATAGCGGCGGATGTCGGGCTGGCACAGCCGCAGCAGCTGCGCCAGCGCGGCCGGATCGCCACGGTGGGCGGCGTCCAGCACGGGCAGGTGTTGTGTTGCAAGACTCATGATTTCCTGTCGAGGCGGCGGCCGACCAGCGCGCACATCGGGCAAAAGCCGAACAGCCCGGACGCCACGATCCCGGCCGCCGAGGCCGCCAACACCAGGCCCCACACGCCGCCCAGCAGGGCGATGCCGGCCCAGGCCGCGATCACGCCGGCCACCACGCGCAGCGCGCGTTCCCAGTTTGGTACGTTTTTCACATAAAACATCATGCACTCCTAATTGTCGCAGAGGAAGTCCCTCGGCAGCTAAGAGGCGCGGCGGAGCGGTTTGGATTCGCGCTGCCGAAAATATTTTCAAAATATTTTTAAAAATAAGTTGCGCGCTATTGAATTGCGCGCTATAGTTCATTCCATCAGGTAGCGCACTACTTAATCGCCAACTACCGATAACCAACCACTCAACCTAAAGGACCTCATCATGAAACGCACTCTGATCGCTACCGCACTGCTGGCCTCCGCACTGGGCGCCCAAGCCGCCACTCCTGCCGCCGACACCACCGTCGTGCTGGTGCACGGCGCCTTCGCCGACGGTTCCAGCTGGAACCAGGTGATTCCGCTGCTGCGCGCCAAGGGCTACAAGGTCGTGGCCGTGCAAAATCCGCTGAGCTCGCTGGCCGACGACGTCGCCGCCACCCAGCGCGTGATCGATGCGCAGACCGGTAAAGTCGTGTTGGTGGGCCACTCGTGGGGCGGCACCGTGATCACCCAGGCCGGCACCAGCGACAAGGTCAAAGCCCTGGTCTACGTGGCCGCGTTCGCCCCGTCCGAGGGCGAGGCCACCGCCGACCTGGGCAAGGATTACGCCGTGCCGCCCGGCATCGCCACGCTGCAGGCCGACGCCGGCGGCTACCTGTGGCTGCCTGCCGACTCGGTCGCCAAGAACTTCGCACCGGACGTGCCGCCGGCCGCCGCCGCCCTGATCGCCGCCACCCAGGGGCCGATCAGCGCCAAGGCCTTCGCCGACACCACCACCGTGGCCGCATGGAAAACCAAGCCCAACTACTACATCGCCTCCGCCGACGACCGCATGATCGCACCGGCGTTGCAGCAGGCCTTCGCCAGGAAGCTCAACGCCACCACCGTCACGCTGAAAACCAGCCACGTGCCGATGGTGTCGCAGCCGGCCAAGGTGGCTGAAGTGATCATCGCCGCCGCCCAGCGTTAATCCTGTTGCCAAGGCGGGGCTTTGATAGGAGAATTTGCTGTCACTATTGCATTCTTCCTATCCCAGCCCCGCCCAAAGGATGAAATGAAGTCACCCGGCATCAAGGCCAAAGTTGCACTCGCCACCAGCATCACCTCGGTCCTGATGATCGCGCTGGTGACCGTGCTGCAAACCCACCGCATGCAGGAGGACTACACCAAGGTCCTGTTCACCCAGCAGACCGCCCTGATCAACCGCGCGGCCGAGGAGCTGGACGACAAGCTGACCATGCTGCTCGACATCATCGCCATGTCGGCGCGCAACCAGCCGCCCGCGCTGGCCGGCTCCGCCGCGCAATTGCGGGCCTACTACCAGGACCGCGCGGTGCTGTCCCTGTTCGACGACCTGCTGGTGCTCAACCCGCACGGCACCATCATCGCCGACCTGCCGCAGCAGGCGGGCCGGGTCGGCATCGAGGCCGCCGACCGCGAATACTTCAAGACCGTGATGCGCACCCGCCAGCCGCTGATCACCGAACCGCTGATCGGCCGCGGCAGCGGCCAGCCCATCGTGCAGATCGTGGCGCCGGTGCTGGACGCCAAGGGCGAGGTGGCCTGCGTGCTGGTCGGCGTGCTGCGGCTGTACAAGGACAACCTGCTGGGCCACCTGCGCAAGGCCAAGGTCGGCCGCACCGGCTACTACTTCGCGCTGACCCGCGGGCCGGCGCCGGTGTACGTGCTGCACCCCGAACAAAGCCGCCTGCTGCAGCCGCGCCAGCCCAACGCCAACGCCGCCACCACGCGCGCGCTGGAGCAGGGCTTCGAGGGCACGGTCGACAGCATCAACGGCGTCGGCGAGCGCACCCTCAACAGCTACAAGTCGCTCAAGGCGGTCAACTGGGTGCTGGCCACCTCGCTGCCGGCCAAGGAGGCGTACGAACCCTTCACCGGCGTGCTGTACCGGCTGATGCTGTGGGGCGGCCTGGCCTCGCTGCTGGCGGCCGCGCTGATCGGCTGGCTGACCTCGCGCCTGCTGGCGCCGCTGGTGCGGCTGCGCGACGCCATCGTCGCCCTGCGCGACCACCCCAGCCGCTACACGCCGCTGCCGGCCCACGCGCAGGACGAGGTGGGCCAGCTGACCACCTCGTTCAACGAGCTGATGCACGAACGGCTGGCGGCCGACGCCCGCCTGCAAAGCCTGCTCGAATTCGCGCCCAACGCCATCGTGGTGGTCGGCGTCGACGGCCGCATCGAGACCTTCAACCGCGAAAGCGAACGCTGCTTCGGCTACCCGCGCGACGCGGTGCTGGGCCAGCCATTGGAAATGCTGGTGCCGGAGCGCCTGCGCGGCCAGCACGCGGGCCACCGCGCGCGCTTCTTCGCCGACCGCCTGAGCGCCGAGCCGGTGCGCATGGGGCGCGGCACGGTGCTGTTCGGCCTGCGCCGCGACGGCAGCGAGTTCCCGCTCGAGATCAACCTGAGCGCGGTGCGCACCGACCAGGGCACCAAGGTGCTGGCGGTGATCTCCGACATCACCGAGCGCCACCGGCTGCAGCTGGAGGTGGAGGCGCGCGCGGCCGAGCTGGAGCGCGAGCGCGACCGCGCCGAGGCCGCCAACCGCGCCAAGAGCGAGTTCGTGGCCAACATGAGCCACGAGATCCGCACGCCGATGAACGCGGTGCTGGGCATGGTCTACCTGCTCGGCAACACGCCGCTGACGCCGCAGCAGCGCAAGTACCTGAGCATGGTGCGGGTGTCGGGCCAGTCGCTGCTGGGCATCCTCAACGACGTGCTGGACTTTTCCAAGATCGAGGCGCGCCACATGGCCTTGTCGCCGGTGGAGTTCACGCTGGACGACACCATGAACTCGCTGGCCACGCTGATGACCATGAACGCCGGCGACAAGGAACTGGAGCTGGCCATCAGCGTCGACCCGGCGGTGCCGCGCCACCTGCGCGGCGACGCCATGCGCCTGCAGCAGATCCTGGTCAACCTGGCCGGCAACGCCATCAAGTTCACCGAGCACGGCGAGGTGGTGGTGGCGGTCGAGCTGAGCGCGCGCGACGCCGGCCACGCGCTGCTGCGCTTCGAGGTGCGCGACACCGGCATGGGCATGACCGCCGACCAGCGGGCGCAGCTGTTCCAGGCCTTCTCGCAGGGCGACCAGAGCATCACGCGGCGCTTTGGCGGCACCGGCCTGGGGCTGGCCATCACCAAGCGGCTGATCGAGCTGATGGGCGGGCAAATCGCCGTCCACAGCGAGCCGGGCCAGGGCAGCCGCTTCTGGTTCAGCCTGCCGTTCGAGGTGCTGCCCGAACTGCCGGACGAGCGCCGCAAGCCGGCGCTGGGCAACCTGCGGCTGCTGGTGGCGGACGACAACCGCACCAGCCGCGAGGTGATCGCCAAGCTGATCCGCGCGTGGGGCTGGCAGGCCGACGAGGTCGATTCCGGCGCGGCCGCGCTGCAACGCTACCGCCAGAGCCAGCAGGCGCGGCAGGTGTACGACGTGGTGCTGGCCGACTGGCACATGCCCGGCATGGACGGGCTGGCCACGGCCAAGGGCATCCGCGAGGCGGCGGCCGGCGCCAAGCAACCGATCGTGGTGATGGTCAACGCCTTCGCCCGCGACCACGCCGAGGAAATCTCCAACGCGCCGGAGGCCGACGTGGTGCTGGTCAAGCCGATCACCAGCTCCAACCTGTTCGACGCGCTGCACCAGGCGCTGGTGGCCAAGAGCGACGGCCAGCCGCAGCCGGTGGCCGACCCCGGCATCGCCGGCAGCCTGGCCGGGCATCACTTCCTGCTGGTGGAGGACAACGCGCTCAACCAGATGGTGGCGCGCGGCATCCTCGAACACGCCGGCGCCACGCTGGACGTGGTGGGCGACGGCCGCCAGGCGGTCGACCTGCTGCGCACCAGCGCCAGCCGCTACGACCTGGTGCTGATGGACATGCAGATGCCGGTGATGGACGGCTTCACCGCCACCCGCGTGCTGCGCCAGCAGCTGGGCCTGACGCTGCCCATCATCGCCATGACGGCCGGCGTGCTCGGCTCCGAGCGGCTGCGCAGCCAGGAGGCCGGCATCACCGATTTCATTCCCAAGCCGATCGAGGTGGACGAGATGCTGGCGGTGCTGCAGCGCCACCTGCCATCCAGGGCGCCGGCGCAGGACGAGCTGCTGGCCGCGATGGCCGCCGCGGCACCAGCGCCGGCACCGGTGCCAGCGCCGGCCGCGGCCCCGGCGCCATCGGCAATGCCGGCGCCCTTGCCAACCCCGGCGCCATCGCCCGCCGACGCCACCGCCTTCAACATGGACAGCCTGATGCGCGTGATGGGCAAGGACGCCAAGGGCCGCGCCGTGATGGTCAAGATGGTGCGCGACGTGGTAGCCACCGGCATGCAGCCTGCCGACCAGGCCGGCCAGGCGCTGCAGGAAGGGCGGCTGCGCGACGCCGCCCGCCAGTTCCACAGCTTGCGCGGCGCGGTCGGCGTGCTGGGCGCCAAGCGCCTGATCCAGGCCACCGTCGAGGCCGAAACCGCCATCAACGACCAGCACGACGAGCTGCTGGAAGCGCGCTACCAGGCCGTGCGCGCCGAGCTGGAACAGACGCTGGCGCTGGCCCGCGACTGGCTGGCCAGCCAATCCTCCTGACCGCGCCGCCCGCCATTTTCACATATCGGAACGCTATTGATAATAATTCGCATTTACATAAGTTAACTTCATTGTTACAATCCTCCGTCACGATCCGGCAGCCAGACGCGTGCAGCGCAGCCCGCCGCCTACATACTCGGAGAAAGTTGCAAATGATTAAGAGTCGCAAACACGCGCAGTCGCGCTTCAACCAACAGATGAGCGCGGCATTGGCCGTGATGCTGCTGCCGGTGGCCGCCCACGCGGCGGCCGACACGGGCGCCGACCCGGTCATCGTGGCCGGCAACAACCAGACGCTGCAGGAAGTCAAGGTCCGCGGCGAAGCCATCAACGACTTCAAGGCCGAGAAGGCCTCGTCCGCCAAGTACACCGAGAAGCTGGTCGACACCGCCCAGACGCTGACCGTCATCAAGAAGGAACTGATCGAGCAGCAGGGCGCCGTCACGCTGACCGAAGCGCTGCGCAACACCCCCGGCGTGGGCGCCTTCTTCCTGGGCGAGAACGGCAGCACCAACACCGGCGACGCCGTCTACATGCGCGGCTTCGACGCCTCCGGCAGCATCTACGTGGACGGCGTGCGCGACGTCGGCTCGATCTCGCGCGACACCTTCAACATCGAGCAGATCGACGTGCTCAAGGGCCCGGCCGGCACCGACAACGGCCGCAGCTCGCCGACCGGCTCGATCAACCTGGTCAGCAAGAAACCGCTGATGGAAGACGCCTACCTGGGCGCCGTCACCGTCGGCAGCGGCCAGCAAAAGCGCGTCACCGCCGACCTGAACAAGATCATCAACGCCGACACCGGCACCGCCTTCCGCCTGAACGTGCTCGACCAGGACAGCGGCAACCCGGCGCGCGACGTGGTCAAGAACAAGCGCTGGGCCATCGCGCCGTCGGTCGCCTTCGGCCTGAACGGCCCGACCCGCGTCTACCTGAACTACCTGCACGTCGACCAGGACAACATCCCCGACGGCGGCGTGCTGACCATCGGCCTGCCGGGCTGGACCCCGCCGGCGCCGGTCGTGCTGAAGGCCGCCACGCCCACCACGCCCGCCGTGCTGGGCCCGAGCTTCGCCTTCATGGCCGGCGCCAGGGCGGTCGATCCGAAGAACTTCTACGGCTCGGTGCTGGACTTCGACCGCGTCAAGGCCGACATGCTGACCGTGCGCGTCGAGCACGACTTCGCCGGCGGCGCCCGTCTGCAAAGCACCACCCGCTACGGCCGCACCAAGCAGGACTACCTGCTGACCTCCTTCATGTCGACCGGCGCCAACCTGCGCAACGTCGTGGCCGGTTCCAATCCGGACAACTGGATGATCGCGCGCACCAACCTGAACTACAAGGACCAGCTCAACGAGATCGTCACCAACCAGACCACCGTCACCGCCGACTTCGACGGCGGCGCGCTCAAGCACACCGTGGTGGCAGGCCTGGAACTGGTCAACGAGAAGCAGACCAACTACACCAACGTCAACGCGCCGGGCGCGACCGGCCTGCCGCTGGTCGGCATCTACCATCCGGACAGCAGCCAGCCGGTGACGCCGGCCCAGGTCAGCCTGGTGCGCAACGGCGCGCGCGGCGACGGCACCACCACCACCGAGAGCGTGTACGTGTTCGACACCGCCAAGCTGGGCGACAAGTGGATCTTCAACGCCGGCGTGCGCCTGGACCACTACAACACCACCTACAACGGCGTGACCGTGCAGGGCACCGCCACGCCGCAGACCATCCCGCTCGGCACGCTGCTGGCGAACTCGTTGACGGCCTCGGACAACCTGCTCAACGGCAAACTGTCGGCGCTGTACAAGCCGACCGCCGACAGCAGCGTCTACGCCCTGGTGGCGACCTCGAAGGCCCCGCCCGGCGGCACCAACTTCACGCTGAGCTCGGCGGCCAACAGCTCGGCCAACCCGAACTACGATCCGCAAATCACCACCAACTACGAGCTGGGCACCAAGTGGGACCTGCTCAAGCAGAAGCTGTCGCTGTCGGCCACGGCCTACCGCACCGACGTGCGCAACGAGATCGAAGCCGACCCGAACAACGCCGCCAACTTCTACCAGACCGGCAAGAAGCGCGTGCAGGGCATCGAGCTGGGCGTGACCGGCGAGATCCTGCGCAACTGGCTGGTCAGCGCCGGCTACACCCGCATGTCGACCAAGGTGGTGTCGGGCAAGGTGGTGACCGCCGCCGGCGACAACCTGCTGAGCTACACGCCCAAGCAGGCGTTCACGCTGTGGACCTCGTACACGCTGCCGATGGGCCTGCAGCTCGGCGGCGGCGCCCGCTTCAGCGACAAGCTGGCGCGCGGCACCGACGGCGCGGTCGGCACCCCGGCCTACGCCGATTCGTACTGGGTGTACGACGCCATGGCATCGTATCCGATCAACAAGCACGTCGACCTGCGCCTGAACGTCTACAACCTGGCCGACAAGCAGTACGTACAGGCGATCAACAAGTCGGGCTACCGCTACACCCCGGGCGCGCCGCGCTCGGCCAGCCTGACCGCCAACTTCAAGTTCTAAGCGCCAGCCATGCTGTGACGCACTGGCCCCGCCCTCACCGGCGGGGCCATTTTTTTTAAGGAGAGTTTCGATGATGCTGCACATCCCCGGCGTACTGAGCCGTGAACAAGTGGCCGCCATGCGGCGCCGGCTGGACCAGAGCGACTGGGTCGACGGCCGCACCACGGTCGGCGCCCAGGGCGCGCAGGTCAAGCAGAACCGGCAGCTGGCCGAGGGCTCGCCGCTGGCGCAGGAGCTGGGCGCGGAAGTGCTGGCGGCGCTGGCGGCCAGTCCGCTGTTCTTCGCCGCCGCGCTGCCGCTGCGCACCTGTCCGCCGCTGTTCAACAGCTACGCCGGCGGCGAGCACTACGGCTCGCACGTCGACGGCGCGCTGCGGCGCGTGGCGGCCAGCGGGCAATGGCTGCGCACCGACGTGTCGTCGACGCTGTTCCTGAGCGATCCCGACGACTACGACGGCGGCGAGCTGATCGTCACCGACGCCTACGGCGAGCACGAGGTCAAGCTGCCGGCCGGCGACCTGATCGTCTACCCGTCGACCAGCATCCACCGGGTGCAGCCGGTCACGCGCGGGGCGCGGGTCTGTTCCTTCTTCTGGACCCAGAGCATGGTGCGCGACGACATGCGCCGCTGCATGCTGCTCGAGCTGGACCAGAACATTCAGAGCCTGCGCGCGCGCCTGGGCGACTGCGAGGAACTGGTCGGCCTGACCGGCCACTACCACAACCTGCTGCGGCAGTGGAGCGAGGTCTAGGCCTGGCTCAGGGCGGCGGCTTGGGCGTGGCGGCGCTCGACGCGCGCGCCCAGCGGCCGCAGCGTGAACATCAGCGCAAACACGATGTTGGCCTTGCCCGGCGCGACGTAGCCGATCAGCAGCGCCAGCGCGGCGATCGACATCACGCCGAAGCTGCGCACCATCGTCGCGCGGTAGGCGCCCAGGCTCATCGGATGCGCGCACAGGCCGGGATGGCGGTGGATGTGGCGCGCCACCAGCAAGGTGGCCACGCTCAGCCAGATCATCACGCCGGTGTACACCGCCTGCCCCGTGGTCGAAACGAACTGGCCGTTGACCGCCGAGGCGAACGGCAGCAGCGAGGCGCCGGACAGGCTGAGGATGGTCAGCCACAGCAGGCCCGGATCGGCGTGCCGCACGTAGCTGTACAAGCGATGGTTGGCGATCCAGAAGATGGCCAGCACGAAAAAGCTGACCAGCCACGACATCAGCTTGGGCAGCAGCTCCACCAGCGCCTCGCGCAGCGCGGCCTCGGTGGCCAGGTGCGCGTGCTCGGGCAGGCGCAGCTCGATCACCAGCAAGGTCATGGCGACGGCGAAGATGCCGTCCACCAGGGCTTCGATACGGTGCTTGCTCAGCTGCGGCTGGCCATCCTGGCTCAGGTCGGTCATCGGTGATCCTGTTGTGAATGAGACAGCCGCCATTCTTGCCGCATGCTGCGGAAATTGCAACATTCAGCGCGCGGCCAGGCGGGTCGCGTGATAGCGGTCGATGCGCCAGGCGCCGTGCTCGCGCTTGAGAATGGCCGTCTCCAGGAAACCGTAGGGGGTTTGCTCACCGTTGTTGGCGATCCACACCGCGTCGTTGCGCGCCGTGGTCCAGGCCACATCGCCCAGCACCCGGGTGCGGAAATCGTGCAGGCTGGCCCGCTGCCGCCCCAGCGCGGCGCTGCCCGTCAGCAGCGCCAACAAGGCGGCCCGCTCCAGGATGCGGTCCTGCTCGATCATGACGAATTCCGCCGTGAGGCCGGCCTCGAGCGCGCTCCAGTCGTGCTGCTCCAGCGCGCGGTGCCAGTCGCTCAGGGCCGCCTCGGCGGCGAGGGTATCGGACTCTGTGGCTCGCATGGTCATTCCTTTCAGGATATGGGCATGGGTATAATAGCAAAAGATTAATAACCATTCCGGGGATATCCATGCGCATTTCGCAGGCAACACGTTCCACCTTGACCTTCATCGCCACCCTGCTGTGCGCCGGCTGCGTGGCCATCGTGCCGCAGTCCGGCCAAGCCTCGGCCCGGACCGACGGCGGCCCGTCGTTCTGCCAGACGTCGCCCGACGGCAAGGCGGTGGCCTGCGGCCCCGCCGCCAGCTTCTGCCAGAAATCATCGGCCGGCAACGCGGTCGCCTGCGGATACAAGGCCAGCTTCTGCGACACCTCGTCCGACGGCAAGCAAGTCGCCTGCGGCGGCGAGGCCTCGTTCTGCGCCAAATCGGCCGACGGCAGCGCCGTGGCCTGCGGCGGCGAAGCTTCCTACTGCGAAAAATCGGCCGATGGCCAACACGTGGCTTGCGGTGGCAAGGCGAGCTACTGCGAACAGTCGGCCAACGGCCACGAGGTCGCGTGCGGTGGCCAGGCATCCTTCTGCCAGGCCTCGGCGGACGGCTCGTCGGTGGCCTGCGGCGGACGCTGACATCCCGGCTTGGGCCACTTCATGGGCCTCCGCATTTGCCTGGCTTACTATCAGCAAGCCACTGACAAGAAACAAGCCATCGTCGACATTTTGATCGCCAAGGATTGCGAGCGCTTGCTCGCCGAAAACGGCTACGCACAATCGCCGTAACCGCCCGTCCTCCCACCGCCGCCGATTCACGCGCTTCGCCCGGAGCGCCGGGCGGCGTGACTTCCCTCCCGCCTTCCGCAAACCCAGCCGCACGGCACCACCCAATTCTCATCCGCAATAGCTTGCTATTGCCGGTCGCATCATTCCACTTCCCCTAGGAAATTTAAGCACCAAAAAGTAGCACATGCCCCGTTTTGGTGCATTGACATTTGTCAAATCGCCAATCATGCAAGTAAGTTATCGTTCGCCCTGTCTTTGATCTGACGCAGAAAACCCCCTCGTCAAACTTGAACTTTTTTGAGCCGAATCAGTAGCTTGCCTACGACTGAAAGGAACCCCTGGATGACACAGTATTCCGACATTTGCATCATTGGCGCCGGCCTGGGAGGGTTGGCATGTGCAACTCAGTTGATAAAAGCCGCTTTCGGCAAGCATCTCCGCATCCGCATCTTCGACCTGAACGCCAGGGTCGGCGGACGCATCCAGTCGCGCATGGTGGGCGACGAGGTCGCCGAACTGGGCGCGGCCCGCTACTCGCCGCAGCTGCATCCGCATTTCGACGAGCTCATGCAGGACAGCGGACTGGAGCACGCGACCTATCCCTTCACCGAGGTGGCGGCCGGCGGACGCGAGCAGGAAAAGCTCAAAGCCACGCTGCACAGCCTGAGCGCGATGCTGAAGGAACACCCGACCGAATCCTTCCTGGAATTCGTCAGCCACTACCTGGGCGAGGCGGAAGCCATCCGCATGATCAAGGCCACCGGCTACGACGCCTTGCTGCTGCCCATCGTCTCGGGCGCCATGGCCTACGACATCATCAAGAAGCATCCGGAAACGCAAAGCTTCACCGAAAACGCCGGCAACGAATGGCGCTACGCCATCGACGGCTACGGCGAGCTGCTGGCACAGCTGCAACGCCAGGCGCAGGCCGCCGGCGTCGAGTTCCAGATGGAGCACCGGCTGCTGTCGGTCGAACGCGCCGGCGCCGACCACGTGCTGGTCTTCAGCCACCAGGGCGACACCAAGGTGCACCGCACGCGCCACCTGATCATGGCCGTGCCGCCGTCGGCGATGCCGCAGCTGAACCTGGATTTCCCGGCAGCCTGGAGCTCGTTCGAATACGATTCGCTGCCCTTGTTCAAAGGCTTCCTGACCTTCGACCACGCCTGGTGGCAAGCGCTCGGCCTGACCGACAAGGTGGTGATGACCAACAACCCGCTGCGCAAGATCTACTTCAAGGGCGACCAGTACCTGCTGTTCTACAACGACAGCGACAGCGCCAGCTATTGGCGGGAATGCCTGGAGCAGGGCGAGGACGCGTACCTGGAACAGGTGCGCCGCCACCTGGAGGACGCGCTGCCGCTGGACGGCCAGCCCATGCCGCCGATCAAGGGGCATTTCCACAAGCACTGGCCGCACGGCGTCGAGTTCTACACGGATCCGCAAAGCGCGCATCCGGCCGTGCTGCTGCACCAGGACGGCATCATCTCCTGCTCGGACGCCTACACCCAGCACTGCGGCTGGATGGAGGGCAGCCTGATCAGCGCCCGCTACGCCACCCGCCTGCTGCTGGAGCGCCTGCGCCAGCAAGCCGAAACGGCCGGCGATGCCGATGCGCTGGCCATGACGTCGGCTGAGGGCGCATGAGCATCCTCGACCTGCCCCGCCTGCACTTCCGCGGCTTCGCGCGCGCCAACGTGCCGACCGCGAACCGCAATACGCACGGCCACATCGATATCGCCACCAACGCGATCTCGATGGCGGGCGAGCCGTTCGACCTGAGCCGGCCGCCGTCCGAGTTCCACCAGCACCTCAGGCAGCTTGAGCCGCGCTTCAACGCCGCAGGCAAGCCGGACCCGGAGGGCGTGTTCAGCCAGGCGGCCGGCTACAACTTCTGCGGCAATAATCACTTCTCGTGGGAGAACGTGCGGATCACCGGCGTGCAGCTGCGCGAAGGCGACATCGACACCGAGGACGCGCTGGTCGGCGCCAGGCTGGCCCTGTGGGGCCACTACAACGACTACCTGCGCACCACGTTCAACCGCGCCCGGTGGGTGGACAACAACCCCGGCCAGCCGGACACCACGCTGATCTACGCCGGCCAGTTCACGCTGAGCGGCAAGCAGGCCACGCCGCACACGCCGATGCTGTTCAGCGCCGACATCCCGCAAGCGCACTCGGTGCGCTGGCTGGGCGGCGGTCACATCACCGAGCGCAGCGGACACTTCCTCGACGAGGAGTTCGGCCGTTCGCGCCTGTTCCAGTTCTCGGTGGCCAAGCAGGACCCGAACTTCCTGTTCAATCCCGACGCGCCGCTGCCGTCCAGCATGTGCGCGCTGCAGCGCGCGCTGGAAGACGACGACGTGCTGGGCCTGACCATCCAGTACGCGCTGTTCAACATGTCGACGCCGCTCAAGCCCGATTCGCCGGTGTTCTACGACCTGGCCGGCAGTATCGGCCTGTGGCGCCGCGACGAGCTGGCCACTTACCCCAGCGGCCGCCTGCTGCTGCCGCAACAGGGCAGCCTGGGGCCGGTGCTGGTCAAGCTGCACGCGGACCGCGTCTCGCTCAACATGCCGACCGCCATTCCCTTCACCACCCGCGACGCCAGCGCCGTCTCCGAACAACATCCCACGCACGCGCTCGGCGGCAAGCAGGCGCTGGGCGAGCTCACGCTGCACGACGCGGCCGGCACGCTGGTCGCGCGCATACCCGAGCAGCTGTACCTGGACCACTGGCGCCACAACGGCGTGTTCGACGTGCCGCTGCGGCACGGCGCCACACCGTCCGGTTCGCTGCGCCTGCACAGCGCGCACGCGCAATGGGACGAGGCCGACTGGGTGGTGCAGTCCGACAGCAACCAGCTGTACCTGGAAGCGCCCAACTGTGGACAACAACAGGATTATCCACAGACGATCACGCTGCAAAGCCGCTTTCGCGGCGAACTGGCTGAGCACCCCGCGCTGAGTGCGCAAGCGCAGGACGGCGACATGCTGGCGCTGCAGCTGCAACCGTCCGCGCTCGGTGTAGGCTACGCCGACCTGACCATCACCGGCCGCCGCCCCGGCGCCACGCGCATCGTGCTGGGCGAAGGCCGGGAAGCGCAAACCCTAGGAGCGCGCGTGCTGCCCGACGACTGGCACCTGGACGACGTCCCCGCCGAACAGGTCGACTACGACTTCCTGTACCGGCACGTGATGAGCTACTACGAGCTGGTCTATCCCTTCATGTCGGACAAGGTGTTCAGCCTGGCGGACCAGTGCAAGACCGAAACCTACTCGCGCCTGATGTGGCAGATGTGCGATCCGCAGAACCGCGACAAGAGCTACTACATGCCGAGCACGCGCGAGCTGTCGCTACCGAAATCGCGCCTGTTCCTGAAATACCTGACGCAGGTCGAAGCCGCCGCAAAGACCGCGCAACCGCAGCCCGAAAAGCCACGCGCCATCGGCAGCAAGCACGAGCTGATCACCGAACTGAAAACAGCCATCGACCTGGAACTGTCGCTGATGCTGCAATACCTGTACGCCGCCTACACGATTCCCAACTACGAACAGGGCGCGCAGCTGGTGCAGGCCGGCCGCTGGCAGCAGGACGAGCTGGAGCTGGCCTGCGGCACCGAGGACCGCCGCCGCAACAGCGGCACACGCGGCGCGCTGCTGGAAATCGCCCACGAGGAAATGATCCACTACCTGGTGGTGAACAACGTGCTGATGGCGCTCGGCGAACCCTTCCACGCCGGCACGCCCCTGCTGGGCGAGCAGGCGCGGCAGCGCTTCGGCCTGGACACGGAGTTCGCCTTCGAACCGTTCTCCGAACACGTGCTGGCCCGGTTCGTGCGCTTCGAATGGCCGGACTACCTGCCCACGCCGGGCAAGTCCATCGCCAGCTTCTACATCGCGATCCGCCAGGCGCTGGCCGAACTGCCCGAGCTGTTCGACCCCAACGGCGGCAAGCGCGGCGGCGAGCACCACTTGTTCCTGAAGGAGCTCACCAACCGCGCCTATCCCGGCTACCAGCTGGAAGTGTTCGACCGCGACAGCGCGCTGTTCGCGATCGACTTCGTCACCGAGCAAGGGGAGGGCGTGGCGGTCGACTCGCCGCATTTCGCCTCCTCGCACTTCCAGCGGCTGCGCGCGATGGCCGGCAAGTACACGACCCGCGACAAGCCGTTCGAACCGGCCGTGCCGGCGCTGAAGAACCCGGTGCTGGAAGCGCGCGCCGACTGCACCGTGGTGACCGACCACAAGGCCCGCTCGCTGATGCAGCTGTACCAGGGCTGCTACGAGCTGACCTTCCAGCTGATGGCGCACCACTTCGCGCAGCAGCCGCTGGGCAGCCTGCGCCGCTCGCGGCTGATGAACGCGTCCATCGACATCATGACCGGCCTGCTGCGCCCCCTGTCGGCCGCGCTGATGAACATGCCGTCCGGCGTACCCGGCCGCAACGCCGGGCCGCCGGTGCCGCTGCCACCGGGCGCGCAGGTCGACAGCGACTTCAGCCAGGGATGCGAACAGCTGGCGCACAAATGCCTGTCGCTGGCGCAATACGCGCGCAGCCTGCAGGCCGGCGTGGTCGGCCTGGCGCAGATCGAAATGTTGGAGTTCTTTAATCAGCAATTGACCGATTTATCTCGGGGAAGGATGTCAAGGGAAGCGTAAATGAAAAAGACCATCATCATTGTCGGCGGCGGGCTGGCCGGCAGCCTGACCGCCATCTACCTGGCCCAGCGCGGATACGACATCCACGTCATCGAAAAGCGCAGCGATCCGCTGCAGGACAACTCCGCCACGGCCGACCCGGTCAGCTCGCGCGCCATCGGCGTCAGCATGACCGTGCGCGGCATCAAGGCCGTGCTGGCGGCCGGCATCAGCCGGCAGGAACTGGAGCAGTGCGGCGAGCCCATCGTCGGCATGGCGTTCTGCGTGCGCGGCCAGCTCAAGGTGCGCGAGCTGAGCCCGCTCGAAGACATGTACCCGCTCTCACTGGACCGCAACGCCTTCCAGCGCCTGCTCAACCGCTACGCCGTCAAGCACAACGTGAAGTACTACTTCGAGCACCGCTGCCTGGACGTCGACCTCGAACACAAGACCGTGCTCATCCAGGGCAAGGGCGGCGTCATGCAGCACCTGCACGGCGACCTGATCATCGGCGCCGACGGCGCCCACTCGGCCGTGCGGCGCGCCATGCAGAGCGGCATGCGGCGCTTTGAATTCAAGCAAAGCTTCTTCCGCCACGGTTACAAGACACTGGTGCTGCCGAACGCCAAGGAACTGGGCTTCCGCAAGGACCTGCTGTACTTCTTCGGCATGGACTCCAAGGGCCTGTTCGCCGGGCGCGCCGCCACCATCCCGGACGGCAGCATCAGCTTCGCCATCTGCCTGCCCTACAGCGGCATGCCCAGCCTGGCCACGCTGCACCGCGAGACGATGGCGGAATTCTTTGGCCGCTACTTCAGCATGCTGCCGGAGGCCAGCCGGCAAGCGCTGGTGGACCAGTTCATCGCCCTGCCCAGCAACGACCTGATCAACGTGCGCTCCAGCACCTTCCACTACAAGGGCAATGTGCTGCTGCTGGGCGACTCGGCGCACGCCACCGCGCCCTTCCTCGGCCAGGGCATGAACATGGCGCTGGAGGATGTGTACGTGTTCATCACGCTGCTGGAAAAACACGGCGAGGCGCTGGACGTGGTGTTGTCCGAATTCACCCGCCAGCGCAAGGTGCAGGCGGACGCCATGCAGGACATGGCGATCGCCAACTACGAGGCGCTGAGCAACCCCAATTTCATTTTCTTCCTGCAGACGCGCTACACGCGCTTCATGCACAAGAAATTCCCCAATGTTTATCCGCCGGACATGGCGGAGAAACTGTACTTCACATCGGTTCCCTACGATGAGCTGCAGCAAATCCAGAAGAAGCAAAACGTGTGGTACAAACTTGGAAGGGTAAATTAATGAAGATTCTCGTTATCGGCGCCGGCCCGGCAGGATTGATTTTTGCCAGCCAGATGAAACAAGCCCAGCCCAGCTGGGACATCCGCATCGCGGAAAAGAACACCCAGGAAGAAGTGCTGGGCTGGGGCGTGGTGCTGCCGGGAAGGCCGCCGCGCCATCCGGCCAATCCGCTGTCCTACCTGGAGCAGCCGGAACTGCTGAACCCGCAGTTCATCGAAGAATTCAAGCTGGTGCACCACGACCAACCCAACCTGATGAGCACTGGCGTGACATTGTGCGGCGTTGAGCGCCGCGGCCTGGTGCAAGCGCTGCGCGCCAAGTGCGTGGCGGCCGGCATCGACATCAGCTACGAAACGCCGATGCAAAGCCGGGAAGAGCTGGAAGCCGAATACGACCTGGTGGTCGTCTCCAACGGCGTCAACCACAAATCGCTGGAGCTGCCGCCGGCGCTGGCGGCGCAGGTCGACTTCGGCCGCAACAAATACATCTGGTACGGCACCACCCAGCTGTTCGACCAGATGAACCTGGTCTTCCGCAGCAACGACAAGGGCATCTTCATCGGCCACGCCTACAAGTACTCGGACAAGATGAGCACCTTCATCGTCGAGTGCAGCGAGCAAAGCTATGAGCGCGCCGGGCTGGACAACATGACCGAACGCGAAGCGGCCGCCTACATCGCCAGCACCTTCAGCGCCGAGCTGGGCGAGCACGGACTGGTGAGCCAGCCGGGCCAGGGCTGGCGCAACTTCATGAC
>Ga0308157_10003555_pt1 | contig 22405 bp, 27 predicted proteins | sample PhyBR1_FD_201035 | JGI IMG/M metagenome (GOLD analysis project Ga0308157, IMG submission 201035) | Phyllosphere microbial communities from UC Gill Tract Community Farm, Albany, California, United States - DLSLB.R1 | ecosystem: Host-associated > Plants > Phyllosphere > Unclassified | place: USA...
CCCATTCATCTTCTCATAAACAGTGATCGGGTCTACGCTGCTGCCATCGTCCTGCTCATCACATCCGATGAACGCCAGCGAGCATAAAATGGCCGCTAACCCATACGTAATTTTGCGTCTCATAAATTTTGTCAGTTAAGTTTGGTAAATCGTTTTCGTGAAACTTTTAAGCGAAGCTATATGTTAAAAAAAACTAAATGAAGAAATACATTAAAAATCAAGGTGCTACAACGATTGATAATGAGTTAATGTCCTGAATTAAAACTGTTTAAAAATTATTGAAAATTGTAAAAATCAAGTGGTCATACAGGTCATAAAATCGTTATTATAGCAGACTAAAATGATGAATTGTAGTTTTTATAAGAAAATAATTCAGAATAATTTAGTTTTCAGGCACCATTTAGGCAATAGTGAAATTTTATGCTATATTTAGCCATTAAAATCATTATCCGAACCATTATTCACGACATTGATCTTTAGGCACATACATCTGATGCGTTTTATAATTTCCTTATTATTGCTCCTTACGCCTGCCTTTTTACAGGCCCAGGCCGTCGACCCTTTGCTTAAAGAACTGGACGGAGCATTGTCAAACAAGGAAACTTACGTAAAGCAGAAATACAGCCGGATAAATACCTTTAAAAAGAACATCAGGAAATTCACCCTAAGCAAAGACAACAAGGGTTTATATGAAAATTACATATTCCTTTTCAATGAATATAAATCATTCAAGTACGATTCGGCCTATTACTACCTTGAAGAAGCAAAATCAACGGCATTCTTATTAAAAGACCGCCAGGTACTGGACAGGACACGTATTAAAGAGGGGTTCGTACTGCTCTCATCCGGCCTGTTCAAAGAAGCCATCGATACGCTAAATGTGGTCAATGAGGCTGCGCTGGATCAGGAAGGCCGGTACGATTATTTTTCTGTAAAGGCGCGTGCTTATTATGACCTGGCCGATTATAATCACGATAAGCGCTATAATATTACCTATATTCAGCAGGGAACCGCTTATCTCGAAAAGGCACTGGCGCTGGTACAGCCCAATACGAACCAGTACTGGACCACCCGAAGCCTGATGCAGATGAAGCAGCAGGATTGGAAAAATGCTGAGAAGTCGTTTACCCACTGGCTGGATAAATTTGACCTGCCTGCCGAATACTATGGCATTGCAACATCGTCACTGGGATATATTTATTCTGAACGGGGCGATACGCAAAAGGCCATACACTACCTCACCATGGCTGCCATTGCCGATGTAAAGAACGCCACAAAAGAGACCGTAGCGCTGCGCAACCTTGCCAACGAGCTTTTTAAAATGGGTCAGCTTGACAAGGCCAACCACTACATCAACCTGGCAATGGACGATGCTACCTTTTATGATGCACGCCACCGCAAGATCGAGATATCGACCATACTGCCCATCATCGAAAAGGCACAGCTCAACAAGGTTAATGAGAAGAACGATATGCTCGAAAAGATCGTGATACTGCTTACGGTACTGGCGGTCATCATCATACTGTTCCTCATCATCATCTTCAGGCAACTGAAGGAACGCAATGCCTCACGCAAAGCCATGGCAGCCTCCTACGCGCAATTACAGGAAATGAATAAGAGCCTGAGCGAGGCCAATACCATCAAGGAAGAATATATTACCTACTTTATCAAGGCGACATCCGACCTTATCAATAAGCTGGACCATTTGCAGAAGAGCAGCATCCAAAAGGTTATATCTAAAAAAACGGATGAGTTGCTGTCATTGCTGAAACGCTACGATGTAAAGAAAGAACGTGAAGACCTGTTCCATCAGTTCGATGCTATATTCCTGAAATTATTCCCAACTTACATAACCGAGTTCAATTCCCTTTTCCCCGAAGACCACCGCAGCGTTGCCAAAAAAGGCGAGCTCCTCAATACCGAGATGCGCATTTTTGCCCTTTACCGCCTGGGCATACAGGATTCCAGCCAGATCGCCGATTTCCTTGAGCTTTCGGTGACTACGATCTATTCTTACAAAACCCGCATTAAGAGCAGATCTGATCATAAAGAGGTTTTTGAAGATAAGATCATGGGGATAAAGTCGATATAATATATATTGACTACCTGAAAGTTAAAAATAGTATCTCATAGCGGTAACATTTCCTTTCCCCACTCGTCCTACGTATGATCAGCCGGCAGGAAGCGATCCCTGCGCCAATTATCATCAATCATCAATTTTCCTGAAAGCCGGGGAGATAATTAACCTAAATAATGAAAAAGATAAAATTTGCTTTCCCGAAAAGTATACTTGGAATATCCGGCACCGACTGGATAAGGCGGTTAAAAAAAATGCGTGCCATTAGTGTTACCAAACCTAACGGTTTTGCGTACACCATTGAGATCATGACTAATGACAAGGACAATGCAGCAGTAAGTACAACAGATCCGATCATCGAAACCGGCGCATCGGTGTTACTAACATCCTCAATAGAAAATAAAGAGGACCCAGCAGTCAGCTTCTTCTGGCCTCGCCCATCGGCAGCCATGTATGAGCGCTACAAAATGCAGTTCTCGTTCTGAAACAAATACAAAAGCAGCCTCCAGGGCTGCTTTTGCGCATATATAAGTGGTATATAATTATGGCACTTGGGTGCCAACGGGGTTCTCATTCTTGCCGCCACCAGTCCTTACAATGGTATCACCATCTTTTTCGGTTACGGTATCCATAACAGGATCGTCAGGTGCTTCCGATTCAGGAACAATTCCTGTACTGTCGGTAACCTCAGTCGTCGTTTCGGCATCCGCTTCCTTTTTGCAGGAAGAAAATGAGAGCGCTGCCACAAGCAATGAGCTGAATACAGCGCTCCTTAAGATCGTCTTTTTCATAGTAGTATCATTAGTTGGCCTTATGGGCCCATTATTGTATCGGGGTTTACCGTAGTGGTAGAATCCGAAGTGTCTACATCACGGTCCATAGCATTGGTATCCGTAGTTCTGGTGGTCACGTCAGTTTCAGTTGTAGTGGTTTCCTCTGTTTTTTCTTTGCACGACGTAAGCGCCATCGAGGCAGCAGCGGCAAAAACGATCAGTGTGTTCTTTGCTTTCATAGGTGGTTGCTTTTGTAAGTTCAAAATTAAACCATTGCCAACCGGCACACTCCCAACGAAATAGTAAAGTTATGTTTCAGGTTTCTTAAAGTTTTGGGCGTGCCGCTTCACTCCGTTACGCGCCGGACTGTGCGTTGCAAGCTTTATTCCGCAGGCTTCATAAAGGCTTTCCACTGCCATCCCTCACGCGCGGTCATAAGATCATTTATAGTAATGAGGTTATTTACGTTCTTGTCCCAGTTCAATGTTTTGGACTAATAAGCGAAATAATTTTACACTATCAAATTTTAAAAAAACAATATCATGGAAAATACGATCTTAGGCCTGCACCACATCACAGCGATCGCAGGAGACGCGCAAAAGAATTTCAACTTCTATTCTAAAATACTGGGGCTGCGCTTCATCAAAAAAACGGTGAATTTTGACGACCCGGGCACCTACCACTTTTACTTTGGCGACGAGGTAGGCAGTGCCGGTACCATACTCACTTTCTTCCCTTGGGGCGATGGCATACCACAGGGACGCCGCGGAGCAGGAATGGCAACAGAGATAGGATATTCTGTACCAAAAGGCAGCCTGGAGTTCTGGATGGAAAGGTTTGAGAAGTACAACGTCATTTATAACAAGCCTGCGGAGAAATTCGGGGAGCGCTACCTGACCTTCATCGACCCCGACGGCCTGAAGCTCGAACTTACCGAAGTGGAAGCCGATATCCGCAAACCCTGGACTACCGATGAAGTGGGTGCCGATGCTGCATTGCGTGGGTTCCACCACATAACGCTGACTTTGAACAGCCTTGAGGGCACAGCAAGAATATTGACCGATGTATTTGGCTACCGCCTTGCCGCCACCGAGGTTACGCGCCACCGCTTTGTAACCGATGCCGTAGAAAATGCCGCTATTGTAGACATTGTAGAACTTAAGGACGAAAAACGAGGCCATGTGGCAAATGGTACCGTGCATCACGTAGCCTTCAGGGTACTTAATGACGATGTGCTGATGCATTTCAGGGAAAAAGTAGCCGCCGCCGGGCTGAGCATTACCCCACAGATCGACCGAAATTACTTCCATAGCCTGTATTTCAGGGAACCGGGCGGTGTGCTTTTCGAGATCGCTACCGACAATCCCGGCTTCATGGTCGATGAAGCGCTCGAAGACCTTGGCAAAGGCCTGAAACTGCCCGCGCAATATGAGTCCCGCCGCGAGGATATCGAAGCGCATTTGATACCGATAAATTGATCTTCCCCTCAATCCGGCAAGAGTGTTAGGCCACCTCTCCCTCTCCCTGGAGAGGGCTGGGGAGAGGACTACACGGCAAGGATGAGCTTTTAACTTTAAAACCTATTACTATGGACTTTCAACCTTTAAAATACATTTACAAGCCATCGGGCAACCCTGATGCCTATACCCTGCTCCTGCTGCACGGCACAGGCGGCGATGAAACCGACCTTATCCCACTCGCGCAAAACTTTGGGAACAGCTATAATATCCTTAGCCTTCGCGGCAACGTATCCGAGAACGGCATGCCACGCTTCTTCAAACGTTTGGGCATGGGCATATTTGACGAAGCCGACCTGCATTTCCGTACCGATGAAATGGTGGCATTCATAAAAGAAATGGCTGGCACAGAAGGATTCGACCCCACTAAGGTCATTGCGTTGGGCTATTCGAATGGAGCGAACATAGCAGGGGCTACCCTTGTTAAATATCCCGGTTTCCTTGCGGGCGCGATACTGTATAGGCCAATGCAGCCCTTCAAGAACATTGAGAACAATGATACGGACAATAAGTCCAAAGTTTTTTTCAGCAGTGGGCAACTGGACCCAACGGTAACTAGAGAAGCAACGCAGGACTATATTAACAAACTAAAAGCCAATGGATCAGATGTCGAATTCCATGAATTACCCACAGGGCACAACCTCACACAGGCTGACATAGCATTGTCGAAAAAGTGGTTGTCAGAAAATTTCCACTAAAGAAAAATTAATTTTACCAGGGAAATTAGTATCTTAACCCTATAAAAACATCTCCCGATGTCAAACATTAACCTGATCATAGAAGAACGCCCGAGCGATATTGGCAATTTCCTCGTAGGCAGGCTGCTGCCGTTTCGCGAAAAGCGTACCGTAGGCCCTTTTGCCTTTATCGACCACATGGGACCCGTGGCATTGCACGACAATGAGAACATGGATGTAGGCCCGCATCCGCATATTGGACTCTCTACCCTGACTTACCTTTTTGAAGGCAGCATCATGCACCGCGACAGCCTGGGCACCCAAATAGAAATAACACCGGGACAGGTGAACTGGATGACGGCAGGCAGGGGCATCACCCATTCTGAACGTACGCCCGACCACTTGCGCCATTCCGACAAAAACCTGCACGGCCTGCAAATATGGGTGGCACTGCCCAAACACCTGGAGCAAATGGAGCCTTCCTTTGCGCACGTTACCGAAGATGAGCTACCCGAGTGGGATATCGACGGCGTAGCTGCCAAGCTTATCGCAGGTGAGGCATTCGGTAAAAAGTCGCCTGTGCCGGTATACAGTCCACTTTACTTACTGGAACTGAAAAGCACACACAAACAAAAGCTCTCCATCGGACGCAACCTTTTTGGCGAAAGCGGACTATACATATTGGAAGGGAGCATTGAAACCGAAGGAAATACATTTTTGCCCAAGCAATTGCTGGTCGCCAAAGATGCGTCGCTGTGCGAGTTCATCCTGAATGAAAATTCTACCGTATATATATTCGGTGGAGAGCCGTTCCCGGAGCCGAGGCACATTTACTGGAACTTTGTGGCTTCGTCGCCCGAACTTATCGAAGAGGCCAAAGAGCGATGGATAAGGCAGGAATTCCCTAAAGTGCCGGGCGAAACAACATTTGTACCGCTGCCGGAGGAAAAAGGCGGTTTTAACATTAAAAAATAATATACTAAAATGGAAATACAACATACTGACGACAGAAAGAAAGGCCAGTTCAGGGCTGTGGAAGGTGATACAGAGGCAGGGATAATGACCTACGTATGGGCCGGCGAAGATAAATTCATCATAGAGCATACTGTAGGGAACCCCGAATTTAAGGGTGTGGGAATGAAGCTGCTGGATAAAGCCGTGGCATTTGCCCGCGAAAAAAACGTGAAGATCATCCCTTTGTGTCCTTTTGCAAAAAAGATGTTCGACAGGAAAGAAGAGATACGCGACGTGCTGGCATAACGTAAAACTGCTATGAAAAAGAAGACCCCGAATGAATGCTATTACCAAAAATACTATTGTTTTTATAACCGGCGCATTTATAAGCCACACCATCTGGAAACCCTGGACAGAATGGTTTGAGTCCAGAGGCTACAAGTGTATCGCGCCTGCCTGGCCGCATAAGGAAGGTACGGCAGAAGAACTGCGCGACCGCCTGCCCAATGATAGGGAACTTGCAGGGACACGCCTGAAGGATGTGATAAACCATTATATAGCCATCATAGAAAAGCTGCCCGTAAAGCCCATTGTGATCGGGCATTCACTGGGAGGGCTCATTGTACAGCTACTGGTGAACAGAGAACTCGTTGCGGCCGGAATTGCCATACATTCCGCGCCTGCTTATGGGTCAGTTTCATTGGAATGGTCGTCAGTAAGGTCGATTTGGAAACCCCTTGGATTACTGTCATCGTCTAAAAAGGCTTACCTAATGGATCAAAAAGAATGGAATTATGCCATTGCCAACGGGATGAACGCGCAGGAACAAAAAGATTCCTACCAAAACTTTGCCATACCCGCGTCCAAACTCGTACTCAGGGATGCATTGACCAGAGATACGAAAATAGACTTTAAAAAGGTACACCCTCCGATATTGTTCGTTACCGGAACTGGAGATCACATGACACCTGAACCGGTAATTTATAACAATTTTGTAAAATATGACCCGTTACATTCGGTAACCGACTATAAAGAATTCAAAGACCGTAACCACTTTGTGCTGGCACTGCCCACATGGCAGGAAGAGGCCGACTATATTTACGAATGGCTGCAGGTAGTGAAGCACTAAAAAAAGGATAGCCCACACGTGCTATCCTTTCTTTAACTCAGATCAAAATAGCCTTATTTTTTTTTACAGGGATCTATATCCTATCCCGAACGTCCATATCGGCTCGTCTTTTGCATCGTAGCCATAGTAAGGAGTGATGGCCATCCAGTCCTTATATTTCAAGATGGGCGATACCGCAAGCCTAGGATAAGCTTTGTCATCTGCAACTATTAATGATGGAAATGCCCCCACGCCTACCTTAAAACTTTTGGTGAACTTATATTTCAGGCTGGGACCACCAACATTTATGCCTAATGTTTCATTCCCGTACGATACTGCCAGCATGCCGTCAAAACCGGCTTCGAATCGCTTTTCCTCAGCTATTGGCCCTGCCGTAGGCTTGGGTATTTCCTGTGCAAATGAGTTTGCTGACAATATCATAAAACACAGCATACCAAATAACTTCCTCACGACTATTCTTTTATTATTAAAAGTGAAGGAGTGTCATTAAGCCATGTACTGCGTGATTCTACCAGTTTTTTCCAGCTGTCCACACTAATGATCATCAGGTCCTGTTCCTCAAGGAATTCTTTCTCTATTTTTCTTTGGCTCAACAACTTTATGTGGTTGGGAACGTTATGCTCGATCGCACGTATGCTTTCTTTTATACCGGCATTATTCTTCACCATGCCATCGGCATCCAGGACCGTTACCTGCGAGCCTGCATTGCTGATGAGCCTTTGTGCGAAATTGATGAGGAACGCATCTGCCGGGTCGAAGATGGTAACAAAAACCCTGTCGGTGCTGCTGAACTCCTTATCGACCAGGATACCAACGGGTGCTTCGGTCTTACTCAGTATATGCTGTGTCCTGTCATCAAAAGGCGAATTTTCGAACAGTTTTTCCTTTCCGGTAAATGTATTCAGCAGGCTTTCCGGATTAATGATGCGTGTGGTAAAGCCCAATATCTTTCCTAATAATGTCCCCTCAAATATGGATCGGCCTATGTCGATCAGCACGAGGTCGAACTCGCCTTTGTTAGCCACAATGGTAATATCGCTGTCCATATCGGTAGTAGCCTTGAAAAGTGTGGTAACCTTTTGATTAAGGGCTTCTGCTTCTGCCAGTACGGGCTTAAAGCTCTCTTTCTCATACTCCTCAAGGTTAAATGTATGTATCTCGCTGCTGGGCGATATGTGCATTGCGGTAACCATGGCATTTCCGCTCATTTTTTTCACAAGGGCGTTGGCCAGCTTCAGCAGGTTCTTACCCCCTTCCGGACTGTCGAATGACACCAGTACCTTGAACTTGCTCACCTGTCGTATCTCGGCCGGGATATAGTCTTTCCTACGATTATAGATGTACCCTATAAGGTCGAGGGCCGGCCCCGTCATAAATGTTGTCGCCAATGCCATGATCACCATCATCGAGAATATCTCAGCAGAAAGTACACCCAGCTCAAGGCCAATATTGAGCACGATAAGCTCCATCAGGCCACGGGTATTCATAAGTGCGCCTATGGTGAGGCTGTCGCGCCAATTTTGCCCGACAAATCTTGCCGTAAGTGCGCTTCCTACAAATTTACCCACTACAGCAACAGCTATTATAAGCCCACAAACTTTCCACATCGAAGCGTCATTGAGCAAACCTATATTTGTATTAAGCCCTGTGAAAACAAAAAACAGCGGCAGCAGCATGACCTGCGATACATCTTCCACTTTTTCGATGAATATGCTGCGGAAACGCATATTTTCGGGCATAATGGCACCTGCCATGAACGCACCGAACAATGCGTGGATACCAATGATCTCTGTAGTGTACGCAGAAATGAGCAGTGTAAGGAAAAATATGGCAACAACGGGCTTGGTTATATTTTCCCGGTTACTGAATAGTTCGCCAATTTTTTTGAGGAACGGCTTTACGACCAGAAGCATCAGGAAAACGTAAGCTATTGACAGGCCAATGATGTATAGTGAACTTACAAAACTGCCCGCCTTTACTATGGCAATAACCGCTGCAAGGATACACCATGCGGTAACATCATCGGCGGCAGCGCAGGTAATTACCATGGCACCTATGCGGGTGCGGTGCAGGCCACGTTCCTGTACGATACGTGCCAGTACAGGAAATGCGGTTATACTCATGGCGATACCCATGAAAAGCCCGAACGCCATGAACTCTACACCTTCAGGGGCAAATTGTGTATATATGAAATAGGCAAGCCCCAGTCCCAGGGTAAATGGTATGATAATGCTCGCATGGCTGATAATAACTGCATCTTTGGCCTTATTTTTAAGGGCGCTCAGATCGAGCTCCATGCCCACTACATACATGAAGAGGATAAGCCCTATCTGGCTCAGGAATTGCAGGTTGCCTTTAGACCCGTCGGGAAATAGAAGCGCAGAATATTCAGGTAGATAAGTCCCGACCAGCGATGGCCCTAAAACGATGCCCGCTATCATTTCGCCAATAACAGTGGGCTGACCGATCTTTTTACATATCCAGCCAAAGAAACGGGCCACGAAAATTATGGTCACGATCTGTACCAGCAGGATGGCGAGCGGGTGCTTAAGGTTGTGCTGCAATGATGCCAGGAAATCTTCCCACTGCCCTACACCCGATGCCTGAGATACTATCTCCCGGCCATCCTCAAGGCTTTTGCCATTTTGGAGCGTGAGGTATATCAATACAGAAAAAAAGACTACGACCGCAATGTAGAAAACGGTATTCCTTAAGTTTTTCATAGGTGTCATTGGCTAAAAGTGCCACAATATTACACAGAAAAATTATGTTAACACCACATTAAGGATCTCAGAAAAAGGTTTTGTAGTAAAGAGGTAGAATTATGTAATGAAACTACTTCTTCAGTTTGGCCGTAAAGTCGCTCCTGTAGATCTCGCTAAGCGGGAAAGTGTAATGCCTTCCGTCGGGCAGCAGCATATCGGCGCGTATCTCGTCATGCGAGTAGTACTGTACGTGCCTGAGCGCTATCACGGCTTTCTTATTGATGCGTGCGAACTGGTCGGCAGGAAGCATCTCAAGCAGCTTCTCGAACGAGCAGTTCTTGGCCGTGATCTTTGTCCCGTCGCCCATCAGTAATATCTTGTCGCGGCTGTCAATGTCCGATGTAAGCGCGCAGAATATCTTTGCAGTGCTTATCTGCGCCTTGCCCCTGTCGGTATTCAGCTGTATCTGCCTTGGGGCCTGCCGGGGCTTGTTCATCCGGGCAATAACCTTTTCTATAGCTTGTTGCAGGCGTTCCGGCTTTACGGGTTTCACCACATAATCGGCAGCATCCCTGTCGAACGCATCCACGGCAAATTCCTTGTAAGCCGTGGTAAATATGATGGCCTTACCCTTCACGGCATCAGCCACCTGAAGGCCGTTCATACCCGGCATTTCGATATCGGTAATAAGCAGGTCGAAGTCCAGTGACTCCCACTCGCGCAAAAGTACCTCGGGGCTGTTAAAGGCTTTTACTACCTCCAGCGCGTCTATCTGCTCGCATATCATTTTGAGGTAGGTCAGTCCCGGCAGCTCATCATCCAGCAGTAAGCATTTTATTTTTGTATTCAAGCAGGTTTATTTTTAAATGGGCTACATACAGGTCTTCCTCCACGTGGCGTTCCAGTTTGTAGCATGATCTGTATATTATCTTGAGCCGCTGTTCCAAAGTCGCCGCGCCTATCCCCCCGTGTTCTTTTAGGAATGCTGATCTACCCGATATTTTGTTAGTTACCGTCATCGAGAAATAATTATCCCTGAATTCTATAACTATTGAAATGAAGGCATCGGGGCTTTGCAGGTCGGCATGCTTAAAGGCATTCTCGATCAGGTCGATCGAAATAAGCGGCGCCATGATCTTTTCTGTATACAACGGGTCCTGCTCATCGATCTTCTTTTTAATGTTAATGGAAAACAACGGGCTTATCTTGATCTTGTTGATCTCGATAAGGTTCAGCGCGAATTCGATCTCCTCCTTGGGGCTCACAAAGCGGTTCTGGCTTTCGTATAAAATGAAGTCGAGCACGTTCGACAGCTTGTCCATCGCAAAATACGTTTGATAGGCGTGCGACTGTATGGAGTTAAGGATGTTCTTGAACAGGTGCGGATTGAGCCGCGCTTCCAGGGTTTGGAGCTGTAAGGTATTCGCTTTGTTCTCCATCTCTACAAAGCGGGTCTCCAGCTTTTTCCTGACCCTCTCCGAACGATACAGTCGAAATATGAGCACACCGATCATTACCGAGAACAGTCCCAGTATGACGATGAGTATGATGTTGAGTGGGGTGGCCATTTTATTTCAGATTGTAGATTTCCTATTTCAAATTGAGCTTCAATCTTGCCTTAAATCCCCTTTCAATCTAATTGAGTTCAATTGAGTATGAGTGGCAATCTGAAATCTACGATCTGAAATCTGAAATTATTATTTAAGGGGTTTGCCTGCTTCGGTCCACGCATCGGTGCCGCCCTGCAGCTCCACAATGTGTGTAAAGCCTTTTGCCTTTAGCGTGTCAACCGCTTCAGAGCTGCGCCCTCCCGCCTTGCAGTACACATACACTGTTTTCTTCTTGTCAAGCTTATCCACGCGCTGGCTGAAGTCCTTATCATACAAATGGATGTTCTGCGCGCCTTCCAGATGCCCGGCACCAAATTCCTTTGGCGTGCGCACATCGATAAGTTGGCCGTTCTCAGCTGCCATCTGCTTCTCGAATTGTGCGGGTGGTACCAGTTCAACCCCTTTCTTCTCTTGGGCTTCGCATGAAAATAACGAGAATGTGGCTAAAAAAAGGAATAGTAACTTCTTCATCACTTATTTTTTAATGGTAAATGTTCCTGAGATCACAGCAAGTTCTTTTTTTGATAGCCTTGATGTCTTTTTAAGCTTTTCGATAAACACAGCAACTTCTTCCGGACTTGCAGGACAGCCGAGGTTTTCGCCCTTGTCATTATTGGAGTCGGCAAGCAACGTCCCTTTATCGTCAAGTATCACCCAGTACGGCAGCCCGGACCTTTCTCCTTTATATTTTTTCAGCACTTCTGCGCCGCCCGGAGTTTCGAGGGCTTTATTCTTGGGCGATTCCTGTACCGTCATGTGGGCTGTAACATAGTTATCGTCAAACATCTTTTTGCAGGCATCGCTATTCATGTTGTTATCCATTTTCTTGCACCAGCTGCACCATGAGGCATGGAACATCAGGAATACTTTTTTGTTCTCTATTTTTGCCTGTGCCGATGCTTTTTCCAAAATGGTGCTTGCCGTTTCCTGCGCTGACGCCGATGCAAATCCTGCCAGCACGAACAGGATCATGGCTGTGATCTTAATTTTCATTGCTCTTGTTTTTTAGTAGTGCCAAGGTAAGGAAAATAGTTATTATGGCTCTGGAATTTTTGCGTCTGTAAAAACTCACAAATTGTTAAATTTTACAACTAATTCTGCATTAAACATAAATTGAATTTCAAAATAATTTCTATTTTGCACGCTAACACACAAGAACAATACTAAATTTAAAAAACCCGTACCTATTTATGAAAATGCACAGGGATATACTTGTGATCGAGGATGATGAAGATGACAGGGATATTTTGAGGGAGATATTCCGTGACCTTGGTTACAAGAACAAGATCGTATTTTTTTCCGATAGTGTAGAAGCGCTCGACTACATCCGCAAGCCGGAAATTGAACCTTTCATTATCATTTCCGATATAAACATGCCCAAACTTGGCGGCTTTGAGCTTCGCAACATCATATTGAATGAAGAGTTAATACTTGATAAGGACATTCCGTACATCTTCATTTCGAACGCACAGGATGAGCATTCGCTAAAGCAGGCCAATAAGCTTTCTATACAGGGCTATATCCACAAAGGGAATGATTACAACAAATACAAGGAAAAGATCAGGAACCTCATCGACTACTGGAAGGTGAACATCAATAGTTTTTCTTCGAAAAAGCAATAAAAGAACGGGCTGCGATAAACAGCCCGTTTTATTTTTGCCACGAATCAACACAAATAAAAATCAATGGAATTTGTGTAATTAATGGCTAACTTTTTTACTCCTCCGGTGCCACGACCGGCCCATCCCAGCCATTCATGCCGCCTATAAGGTTATAGGTGGTCTCAAAGCCCAGTTGCCCCATGATGTTGCACGCCTGGCCACTTCTCGCCCCTGCAGCGCAATATACGTAGTAGTTCTTCGATCTGTCCAGTTCTTCAAGGCTGTAAATAAAGCCCTGCCCTTTGTAGATGTCGATATTAATAGCGCCTGGTATGATACCGCGGCTCCATTCGTCGGCGGTACGCACATCCAGGATCACGGCATTACCGTCCTCCTGCAACTTGCTCCACCATTCGTCTTGTGAAATGTTCATTGGTTATAAATTTTATGCAAAAGTATTATGCTTTTATCGAACAGCCAATAGCTTTTGTTTCTTTAACCGGAACATCTTTGCCTTTAAGAAGCGCATCTACGGCATTCTCTACATATCTGGTCTTTACGGCTTTGGCATCTTCATAATTATCGTCGATAGCGCCAATGTATTTCACCACATTGCCCTTCGCCGTTTTCTGTAGTACATAAACGTGCGGGGTTTTGGTAGCGCCATATTGCGGGTAGATCTTCTGGCCGTCATCCAGCAGGTATGGGAATGTGAATTTTTTCTCTTTTGCCCTTTGCTGCATTTTGGCAAAACTGTCGTCTTTTTGCTTTTCAGGGTTGTTCGGATTGATGGCAACTACCGGGTAGCCCAGTTTTTTATATTTGGCATCCAGCACCACGATCCTGTCTTCATAAGCCACCGCATACGGGCAGTGGTTGCAGGTAAACACCACAATGTAGCCTTTGGCATCCTTAATGTCTTTCAGCGAAACCATTTTATTGTTCACATTCTTCAGGCTGAAATCGGTGGCAACATCGCCCACCTTATATCCTGCTGCCGGTTTCACTGTAAAGGCGGCCATGAGCCCTACGGCCAAAAATAATCCTACGAACTTTATTGTCTTCATATATGCTTGTTATTTAAAATTGCTTACTTCTTTTTCGAGTTCTTCATAGGTAAACGACTTTTCGAAGAACTTGCGCTTTTCCTTATTATATATTACTGTTGCGGGGATAGCACCAGTCCATGTAGTGTCTACTTTCGGCAACCATGCATTTTGGTCCGGGTCCTGCAGGAACAGCACCTCACTCTTCAACTGCCTCTCCTTTATAAATGGCAGCAGCTTGCTTTCAACCTGTTTTGACATATCGAGGCTTACCAAAACCACTTTTATTTTATCTTCCTTGTACTTTTCATTCAGTTTTTCAAAATGCGGAAGTTCTTCCACGCATGGCACGCACCAGGTAGCCCAAAAATTGACCACGTAGGTCGTGTCGTTTTGCTTTTTAAGGAAATGCTCCAACCCATTAAAGTCGTAAGCTTTGACCGAAACACCATTGGCACTGTATACCTTCAGGGCTTTCGGGGCTGGATCTTCCGCTATCACAGCCTTCTCCTCTTTCTTTCCGCAGGAGAACAATGCAACGGCTGACAAAGCTGCAATGATAGGATTTCTTGTATATCGCACTATCTTCAATTTTTAAGGAAGCTAAAATTAGGCAAAAATTACCCTCATGACTTATTTTTACAAAATTTAACATAACAATTGTATATACAATTAAAAACTTTAATACATTTGTATATACAAATTTTGTAGTTGTAACAATGAAGATAGAAGATGCCATAAAGTCGACAACAGCATTGTCCCCAAGTAAGAGGACGATACTTAATATCATGTATACCCAGATCGTTTTGTCCGAGACATTTAATGAGGTGCTCAAACCCCATGACCTTTCGACGGAGCAATTCAACGTGCTCAGGATATTACGCGGACAAAAGGGGAAGCCTGCCAACATGGGCCTTATCCAGGAACGCATGATTTCCAAAACGAGCAACACTACCCGTTTGGTAGATAAGCTCTTGCTAAAAGAACTTGTTACCCGCGAAGTTTGCCCCGAGAACCGCCGAAAGATGGATATCGCGATCACTGAAAAAGGCATTGAGGTGCTGGCCGCGCTGGATCCTGAGGTGGACAGGCATGAACAGGCTTACGCCGATAACCTTAGTGAAGATGAACTAAGAACATTTAACCTCCTGCTGGAGAAATACCGCGGGGAACAACAATAATCCTTTAATCTTTTAAACTAAATAAATAATTTTTGAACATGAAAAACCTAAAGACAATTGCAATCGCTTTCGTAGCAGCCCTTTCAACATTTGCAGCTACAGCACAGGAAAAAAAGATCGATACAAAAACAAGTAAGATCGTATGGGTAGGTGAAAAACTTACCGGCACACACTCAGGCACCATCGACTTTAAAGAAGGCGTTATCATTATCCGTAAAGGCAAACTTACAGGTGGTTCGTTCACTGCCGATATGAATTCGCTACAGGTAACCGACCTTAAAGCAGGTGAAGGTAAAGAGAAACTGGAAGGCCACCTAAAGGCTGACGACTTCTTCGGAACAGCAACACACCCAACCGCAAAGATCCTTTTCAAAACGATCAAAGCTAAATCTGCAGATGTATACACTGTAACTGCCGACCTTACCATCAAGAACATTACCAAGCCGGTAACATTCGACCTTACAGTAGGCAAGAACTCTGCTACAACTACCTTTAAAGTTGACAGGACGAAATATGACATCAAATACGGTTCAAAAAGCTTCGTTGAAGGAATTGGCGACAAAGCGATTTATGACGAATTCGAGCTTACCGTAAACCTTAAGTTCTAATTAGTATTTAAATTGAAAATGCGAAAGCCCCTTTCAGTAATGAGAGGGGCTTTTTTTATGTATTGAATAAAAGCACATTGTTATTCTGACAAAGGAAGAATCCCCGAACAAATGAATATTTCGGATAATTACCATTCCAAAATTCCATCCAAGTGAAGTTTCTCCTCTCCTTTTGAGAGGGCTGGGGTGAGGCTAAAACAACCCCTCGATAGACAAGTACCTTTCGCCCGTATCGTAATTAAATGTCAGCACCACGGCATCTTGAGGTATTTCGGCTAACTTTATATCCACTGCCGCCAATGAAGCGCCCGTAGATATCCCGGCGAGCAGTCCTTCCTCTTTTGCGGCACGGCGTGCAAAGTCAAATGCTTCGTCCTTACCTACCTGTATCACACCATCAATAAGATCGCTTTGGTAGATTGACGGCACGAACCCTGCCCCTATCCCCTGTATGGGATGCAGTCCCGGGCTTCCCCCGCTCAATACAGGCGATAATTCGGGTTCGACAGCGAATACCTTCAGGTCGGGCCACTCGTCCTTTAACACGGATGCTACACCTGTTATATGACCTCCCGTGCCCACACCGGTAATGATGTAATCGACCCCATCCGGAAAATCGGCAAGTATTTCCTGTGCGGTCGTACGTTCGTGGACCGCTACGTTGGCCGGGTTGTCAAACTGGCGCGGTGACCATGCATTCGGGGTTGAGGCCGTCAGCTCTGCCGCTTTTTCGATCGCGCCTTTCATGCCCTTTTCGCGTGGGGTCAGCTCGAACTCTGCACCGTATATCGACATCAGTTTACGGCGCTCTACGCTCATCGATTCGGGCATTACCAAAATAAGCTTGTAGCCTTTTACCGCCGCCACCAGCGCCAGGCCGATCCCTGTGTTGCCCGAGGTCGGCTCAATGATAACGCTATCCTTATTGAGCAGGCCCTTCGCTTCGGCATCCTCTATCATGGCCAGGGCGATCCTGTCCTTAATACTGTTGCCGGGATTATTGCGCTCCAGCTTTATCCACACATTGCGCCCGTTATATAGCCTGCTTAACTGCACGTGCGGCGTGCTTCCTATTGTCTTCAGTATTGAATCTGCTTTCATATATTTCAAAATTTATATTACAAAGTTTAGCGGTTCAGGGAATAACTCCTTAGTTTTTATGGTGACCTCACTTTTGTGGTACACCATAGAATTAGGCGGGACGGAGTGCGTGATCCAGACATTCCCGCCAATGACCGATCCCTCACCTATTACAGTACTCCCACCAAGTATCGTGGCATTGGCATAAATGGTCACACCATCGCCTATGGTGGGGTGCCTTTTTATGGAAGCTTCTGCCTTGCTTACGCTCAACGCCCCGAGCGTCACCCCCTGGTACATTTTCACATCGTTGCCAATGACAGCCGTTTCGCCAATGACGATGCCGGTGCCGTGGTCGATGAAGAAGCGCTCGCCTATCTGCGCACCGGGATGGATGTCGATACCTGTCTTGCCGTGCACATATTCACTGAGCATTCGGGGCAGTATCGGTACGCGGTTGAGCCAGAATTCGTGCGCTATGCGGTATACAGTTATAGCAAAGAAACCGGGATATGAAACCAGCACCTCATCTCGGGATCTCGCCGCCGGATCGAACTCGAAAATAGCCCTAAGGTCATCTTCAAGTTTTTGATGAAGTAAAAATACCTTATCTCTTAAATACAAGATAAATGTATCAATAGTAACAATATCCAATCCCGAGGTGTCGAGAAGTTTGGAAAGAAGTTCTTCCAGTTCCTTTTCCTTTGCCAGGAAATAGTCGTGATCGGCATACTTAGGGCCGATGCAAAACAGCCACTGGAAGAATTCCTCAACCCAATAAACAGCGCTTCCCTTATCAGGAAGCATGCCGTAGCGGAGGTAGTTTGCGGTATATACAGGGTGTCTCATAATATAAATAAAAGCCCCTCTTACGGGAGGAGCTTGTGTGGAAACTAAACTTACAATAATGCATCATGCCACAAAAAGCCCATCCTTTACTAAAGGACAACAATCCGGGAACATGGTTTTTTGCAGCAATGCCATAATTATTTTAATTGGATGCAATACAAACTTAAGCAAAAATATCTTATTAGTCTACTAGATTAGTAGATTTATAAGTTTATCAAAAAAGCGGGCAGAATGCTTACATTTGCAGGCAACTATCTCACTCTTTTTATGAAAAAGATCCTTGTTATCGATAATTATGACAGTTTCACCTATAACCTGGTGCATTACCTTGAGGCATTGGGTGCCAAAGTAACCGTGCTGCGCAATGACGAGGTTCTGATAGACGAACCTGCCGACTACGACAAGATACTGCTATCGCCCGGCCCAGGGATCCCCGATGAGGCGGGATCACTGAAAGACATCATTAAAAAATATGCCGCAACCAAAAGCATTCTCGGTATATGCCTTGGGCAACAGGCCATTGCTGAAGTTTTCGGCGGAAGCCTCATCAATCTGGAAGAAGTGTACCACGGGGTGGCCGCAACCATAACGATAACCGTGGAAGACGAACTGCTTTTTGCAGGATTGTCGACTGAGATCGAGGTAGGGCGCTACCATTCCTGGAGCGTTGACCCTAACAATTTACCTCATGTTCTGGAAGTCACTTCCGTTGATGGGAGAGGGCACATAATGTCATTGCGGCATAGATTTTTCGATATAAAAGGGGTTCAATTCCATCCGGAATCTATTCTGACCCCCGATGGAAAAGCGATCTTGGCTAACTGGATTGGTTAAAATAACAATAAAATTATTACTTCACATAATAGCATTTAGTATTTTGATTAACAAAATATTGAATATACTATATAGAAATTGTCTATAGCATTTTTCGAAACCGTTTTCTGTTAATAAATTGTTAACACTGGTTTTAAACAAACGTTTAATTTAAACAAGTGTTTAACTTTGCGGCGTTATATAAACACGCAGGCAATGACAGATTTTAACGACAAGCAACTCGACATTTTGCAGGCAGCTGAAAAGCTGTTTTCGGAAGAAGGTTTCGATGGTGCTTCCATCCGTAACATAGCCAAAGAAGCCAATGTGAATATTGCGATGATCTCGTACTATTTCGGCTCAAAGGAAAAACTCCTTGAAGCACTTATCGTTCACCGCATATCAGGCATGAGGATGCAGCTGGAGCATATCTCCCACGAAGACCTTTCCCCTCTTGAGAAAGCAGACCGCCTGATCGACCTTTACATATCGCGCATAAACAAGAACAAGTGTATGTACCAGATCCTGCATTTTGAACTTTCTTCGCGGAAGCGGGGCGTGGACATGAATGCCTTTACCGATATAAAACGGGCCAACTTTGAGGCATTTAAAAATATCATACGTGAAGGCCAGGATACAGGCGTATTTGTGAAAGACGTGAATGTCGCACTTATCCCTCCTACCATCCTCGGCACCCTGGTACACTTCCGCATGAACCGCTCGTTCATGGCCCCGCTTCTCGGGCTGGATACCGACGAAGCCTTTGAGGCTTATATTGAAAATGAGCTTACCACACACATAAAACGAACCATTAAAGCGCTTTTATTACATGAAAATTAGAAATTTAGCAATGGGAAGCCTCCTCTTCCTGGGTGTCGCAGCGCATGCCCAGCAAAAGAAGCCGCTCCCACTGGAGGAGGCCATATCGCTCGCGGTGAACAACAGCACCGAGGCAGGCCTCGCCAACACCCGCGTGGCTACATCCAAACTGGATGTGGATAACGTGAAGAACAATGTTTACCCCGAATTCAAGGTATCCGCGCAGTACATGAGGATCACTAACCCTACCGTGAAGTTCAGGATCCCTACCGGAAGCAGCGAACCTGCTGAACCGGGCGAGGAGACCGGAAGCTCGGCATCGCCGGAAGTGAACCGCATCATGTTCGGGCAGGCCAGCCTGAGCATGCCGCTATTTTCGGGCTTTAAGCTGAAGAACAGCATAGATGCCTCGGAGAACATGTACAAGGCACAAACGTTCAATGCGGCCAGCACTAAGGAGCAGCTTGCCATGCAGGCGATCATGCTGTACGTGAACCTGTACAAGGCACAGGAGTCCGTCGCCCTGATACAGGAGAACCTGAAGAGCGCCAATCAGCGCGTGGCCGACTTCTCGGCCATGGAGCAGAACGGCCTGCTTGCCCGCAACGACCTGTTGAAGGCGCAGCTACAGGTGAGCAACATCCAATTGACATTAGACGATGCCCGCAAAAAAGCCGCTGTGATCAATTATCAGCTGGCGACCCTGCTTAGGCTACCAGAGAACACCGAAATAGAGCCTGACGGGGCTTATTTTAAGAATTCAGGCAGTATTACGCCCCCATCGTCGGCTACAGAAGCCATGGCACAGCGCAGTGACCTCGAGGCGGCAAGATGGCAGCAAAAGGCGGCCGAGTCAGAGATCAAGGTCGCAAGAGGCGATTATTATCCCTCAATAGCACTATCGGCAGGTTATGTAGCGCTTGACATACAGAATGTGGTGCAGGTTTACAATGCCGTGAACTTTGGGGTGGGCGTGTCGTATGACATTTCAAGCATCTTCAAGAACAATAAAAAGGTGAAGGCGGCCCAAAGCCGCGCCAAGGAAACGCAGTATCAGGTAGACCTGCTCTCTGACCGTGTGAAGGTACAGGTAAAGGAAGCACAGGAGAACTACGACCTTTCGCTAAAGCAGAGCAAAGTGTATGACGAAGCGCTTGTACAGGCGGCCGAGAACTACAGGATCGTAAAAGACAAGTACGACAACGGCCTTGTAGACACGAATGACCTGCTGGAGGCCGATGTAGAGCAGCTACAGGCACAGCTTAACCAGACATTTTCCAAAGCCGACATAACACAGCGTTATTACGAACTGCTTAATGCTTCAGGCAAACTCATCGGATCGTTCGATCTTCAATCAAATCAAAACTAATCACCATGGAAAACAACGAAAAGAAAAAAACGAACAAAAAGTTCCTCATCATCCTGATCACCCTTGTGGTCCTGGGCGGTGTTTACGGGACATTCAAGTATATGCATGCCCAGGCGCACGAAGAAACTGACGATGCCCAGGTGGAACGCAACATGAACCCTATCATCCCGCGCGTAACCGGATATGTGACCAAAGTGTATGTGAAGGATAATGACCTCGTGAAAAAAGGCGATACGCTTTTTGTGATCGATGATAAAGATTATGTAGTGCGCGTGGAAGATGCGAAAGCCGCCCTCGCAGCCGCAGAAGGCAATTATGAAGTTGCCAAAGCCGACATAGGCACGTCAAGTGCGAATGTATCGGTGTCCGAAGCGAACCTGCAGTCATCTAAAGGGAATATTGAAGCCGCCAAAGTGCGCCTGTGGAGGGCCGACAATGACTTTAAGCGTTTTGAGAACCTGTACAAGAACCACTCGATAACAAAGCAGCAGTTCGAGCAGGCACAGGCCACCAAGCAGGAGGCCGAGGCACAGCTGAAAGTACTACAGCAGCAGCAGGCAGCAAGCAACTACCAGAAAAGTGTGAGCGTATCGAGATCGAATGTGTCAGGCAAACAGACCGAAGTGGCTTCTGCCAATATCAAAAGGGCAAAGGCCGCGCTGGATGCCGCCAACCTCAACCTTGGGTATACCGTTGTAACCGCACAGGTAGACGGGCAGGTCTCGGCTATAGACATACAGCCCGGGCAATTGGTACAGCCGGGACAGTCGTTGTTCTACATCATCGGCAGCCAGGAAACATGGGTGGTGGCCAACTTTAAGGAAACACAGCTCAACAAAATGAAGGAAGGCCAAAAAGTGACCATAAAGGCCGATGCCTTCCCTGATACCGAGTTTGAGGGCGAGATCACTTCCTTCTCCCCTGCTACAGGTTCTCGCTTTTCGCTACTGCCACCGGATAACGCTACGGGTAACTTCGTGAAGACGGTACAAAGGCTTCCGGTAAAAATAAGCCTGACCCCGGCGAATGACAAGGAAAAAGTAAAACTGCTCCGCCCCGGCATGAACGTGGAGGTGGACGTACACGTAAAATAATATGGCAGCAACAGCAATCGTTCAGGAGGATCTTGTCGAACACGGTTTCAGGCGGGTTATCATCACGATAACGGCAGTACTCTGCGCCCTGCTTGAGATCGTGGACACCACGATCGTGAACGTAGCCCTTAACGACATGCGCGGTACCCTGGGCGCCACCCTTACCGATGTGGCCTGGGTGATCACCGCCTACGCGATCGCTAATGTGATAGTGATCCCGATGACAAGCTGGCTATCCCAGCAATTTGGCCGCAGGAATTATTTTGCAGTCTCCATTGTCATATTTACCGTTGCCTCTTTCCTATGCGGTAATGCCGGTAATATTTGGGAACTAGTCGCCTTCCGCTTCATACAGGGACTTGGCGGAGGTGCGCTCCTGGTAACGGCACAGACCATCATAACCGAGAGCTATCCGCCGGAAAAACGCGGGATGGCGCAGGCAATATACGGTATGGGCGTTATTGTGGGGCCTACCCTTGGCCCGCCATTGGGTGGCTGGATCG
>Ga0308157_10003556_pt1 | contig 22400 bp, 22 predicted proteins | sample PhyBR1_FD_201035 | JGI IMG/M metagenome (GOLD analysis project Ga0308157, IMG submission 201035) | Phyllosphere microbial communities from UC Gill Tract Community Farm, Albany, California, United States - DLSLB.R1 | ecosystem: Host-associated > Plants > Phyllosphere > Unclassified | place: USA...
AGTCATGTTTTCTGTTATTTCCTTCAATTCCTACAACAATTGAACGCGGAAAACGCGCAATCCATTCTTGCGTATTAAACCTTATAATACCTGTAATATGGATAAAGTCTTCTTCAATACCTCCGTCTAGAATATAGATTACCGGATATGTTAAAGTATCGTTTTCATTATAGTTTTCAGGAAGGTAAATATTAATTCTTCTGTCTTCGCCCAATATCTTCGAACTTAAAAGTTCAGATTTACCAATAATCAAAGATTTGCTTTTTTCTTGCGCTACACAAAATATGCTGGTAAGAAAGGTAAGTAAAATTAAAAAGGTCTTGTACATTTTCATTGCTTGACAATTATGTTATAAGTTAACTGAATATACTAATGTTTTTACTTGCTATTTATACTATTTACAGATTTATTTAATTACAACTTTAATTTTGTCAATTTCTATTTTTTTAAGATAATTACATACTATGCATAATTATAGATTGATGAACATTTTCAACAGCAATATACGATAGCCCAAGTAAACAAAAAAAAGTCTTTAGTTTTTTAAATTTAAGTACAATAAAAACACATCAGGAAATATTAGTAAAACAAGCATCTAACGTTGGAAGGTTATTTTTAAATAAATTAATATAAAAGTTTATACCCATACCTGTATTATCGGAGATAATGGTTAGATCGAAATTTCAAAAATGATATATGTAATAGATTTACTATTATTTTGAAATTAATCATTTTTTAAAATGACTTAATATATGTATAATAGTCAGGTGTAATTAAATGCAATTATTCCGCTTTCATTCGCCTTTTAATTGCTTCTGTTTTCCCCAGATTATAAATAATGCCAATAGTAAAAAGAGAATGTTTATGCCAATTTCAGAACTTTCGCCCCGACTAATGTGAAATATACTCGCTGCAATCATCAAAACAATAGTCCCATAGGCACTTATAACATTAAGTTTTGATGCATGATGGTTCATGCTTGGAAGTATAAAGCCAATCCCTAATATAAAATCTATGAATGCAGTAATCATAAGTAATTCCCTGTTCTCCAAAGTCCATGGAAACATTTCAGAAAGTTCTTCGGGTGACATAAATAGTTTGATAAAAGCTCCTCCAACTAGGCTGACAGCAAGTGTAACTTTACTTATCCATAGTAATACGCTTAATGTCTTTGATTGTTTTTTTACATTACTCATTTTGAAAGATTGTTTATTTTTTACAAATTTAATTACCTTTACTATCTAAATGATATTACTTTCCATTCGGATAGCACTTTCTGTCTGGATAGTAATTTAAAAATCAGCTTATTATGTTTTCAAATGGTGGTTGTCCCAAAACCATGCTTTCTATAAAAGATGCTCTTGAAGCCGTAGAAGGAAGGTGGAAATTGCTCATACTGTTTTCATTGTCAGAACGTCCGAAAAGATTCGGAGAAATTTCCAAAAGTGTTATTGGTATAACTGATAAAATGCTGTCAAAAGAATTAAAATTGTTAGAGGAAAATAAGCTTATAAGCCGGGTGGTTTATGATTCGTTTCCGCCTAAAGTACAATACTCAATAACAAAACACGGTATGTCTCTTGAAAAATTATTAGATGAACTTCATTTTTGGGGGTTGTTACATCGTAAAACAGTTATTGGTAAATAGTTTGTTTAACAATTTGTACTTTTTTCTGCATTACCTTTCATTTATTTGAATGAGTAATTGCTGAGATAAACTTTAGTAGGATAGTAATTGAACAAATAGTATGTGTCTTATGTGCAGATCGTCATTAATAAAATTGGTATGCTTAGTTTAAGATAAAGATTTAAACAAAAGTTTAAGGTAAATAATTTTTTGAAAGCTATTGGGCTTTTACAGTGGAATTATAGATATTTATAATTTCCTGTCATTATTAAAAAGTACTAATATTAATATTGTTGATATTGTACATCCTACAAAAGTCATGACGATATCATATATATCGAACGGATAGAGCCCCATCCTTATAATCTCCCACAATAAAAAACCTATAAAAGTAAATGAAAACGAAAAAATAAAGGTTCTTTTAAATTTGTATGTCCCTGTTATAGTCGTATATATTTTATGATAAATAAAAAGTACTGAAACAAAAGCGGCAGCACCAAAAAGGCTAGGTAAGGTGCCCAATAAGAACGTCTGGGTAACGCTATATCTTATTTCTTTTGATCTTAAAAAATATTGAATACCTACCACACATCCCATTAGCAAAAGTTCCCATACAGTTAAAAAGATGTACTTAGCTTTATCGGCATTAATTACTTTTTCAACTTTCTTTTTTTTCAAGAATATTCAAATTTATTTTCATTGTATTATTATGAATAAATGCAAATTTACAATAGTTTAAATAATTCTTTATCGTTAGCAACATATACTGATTTCATTGGATTTGCGTACCTGCAATTTAAATTGGAAAAATTAAACATACTATAGTTCATTATTTTTTATTTCAAATTTTAACAGCGAATCATAAGGATCTCCCGGAAGGTTAAGTTCAATCGCAAAAGCAGGCTCTGTCTTATATCCTTGATTCTTTAGACTAACAATACGTTTTCTTAACTCTGCTCCATACTGCTGTAATAGGTTGTACTCAATAATCATATGCCTGTATCCTAGTTGCTTCCTGGTGGGAATGTTTTGACCAAAAAGTTCAATTTCGAATTCGTTAACTAAAAAGTTGGCTACAATGGACGTATTTCCCGAAATAAGTACTTCCTTAGTACTAAAGCCTTTTTCTTTGCCAAAATGTCTTTTTATTGTTTCTACAAAGGTGGTAATGTCTGTAAAATAACATATAATGTCTAAATCGCTGTTCGCTATATCAATTTCAAGAGGAACTGTGCCTGCAAGTATGGGATCAAAATTTTCAAGTATGGTTAAAATATTTTCTTCCGTCAGCGTTTTGTATGCTTTCCTTTGCTTGTTGGTACCATATTTTAAATATTCTATAGTGTCAAAATTCATCATGTAGTAGTAAATTTACAGTTTAATTATAAATACTTTTCTTGCCAAAACATAAATTTATTTGTGTATAATTTTGAGTTTGTTTTATTTTTAGGCTAAATAAATCAATTATGCTTCAAATAGTATAATATCTAAAATAATAAGGTGTTTTCTCCTCTTGCAAACATATCTTTATTTAAAAAATAGAAAAACAAACATCGTTTTTTAAACAGCTAACTTTTCATATTCTGGCGGGAATTTTTTTAAAGGAAATGGAAGCGTAAGCACCTGAAAAATCAACGTAAAAAGTATCACCAAAAGTGTTATGAAAAGGATCAAATTTCACTGCGGAAACGCAGTTCCATCATCTAAGTTTAAAGGAATGGAAAGTGCTGCAGCTAAAGAAACTACACCTCATTCCCGTCCAACCAATAATCATGGGAGTTTCCCAGCCTGGTGCCTGTGAATGAGCAACCCTTAATTCATTCCGTTCCGTTTTAGTAGTTAAATACGTACCCAAAAAAAACACCTATCAATAGTAAACTGATAGGTGTTAAATAACTTTCTTTTTCATAACATTTTTAAATGTAGTAAAAAAAGTTAAAATACCTAACAAATAGTGTAAGGTATTTTTTTTAAATGTAATTAATAAGTAAACAAATTTGTATAAATGTAACTAAATATTTAAATAATAATGTAAGTAACTGAAATATTAACATAAATATTTTTGTAGAGGAAATTAGGTTGGATGTCTTGGTTAACAAGACAGATTATAATTATGGTATTGAGTAGTTTAAATTAATAAGAAATTGTGTCTAATGATGTGTCTAATGATGTGTCTATTGTAGAATAATTATAATTACAGTTGATGATTCCGACATTAAGATTGCCATTAATTTCGCTATATTTTTAATATCTTTTTATATAATATTTCTGTTTTTATTTGCTAATACTAAAAATAATTAATTATTTAAAAAGTTATGTTGTTAAAATATTTAACTTTATGCTATTGAAATTAAATTGTTTGTCCCATGAAAAAAATTCTATTCTTATTCATAGCTGCCAGTATTATTGCCGGTTGTAGTAAAGACGATGAAAGTAATTCAGCTGATCACGGTAATAATTCCCAAAAGAAGTTTCTGGTAAGCAGAATTTTCGACTATAACAATAATTTGCGTGCAGTATATACCTATAACGATAACAACCAGCTTCTTAAGAGAGAAACGAAAGATGATGCGAATAACGCCAGCTCTAATTATGAGATCGAGTATGAGAACGGAAAAGCTAAAAACATTAAGTACATCGATTATAAGTACCCGCAGTTCAACCATAATATAATTTTGATTTATAACACTGACGGTCAAATTATTCGTGATGAAACCTATCAGTACGGAAAACTTATTGGTTTTAAAAATTACGCATACTATTCAAACGGCAAATTAAAGGCAATGGTTGATCAGGCAGGTCTTGAATGGTATTCTGTTGACTATAACAATACAGTTAATGCGTTACGTACCACAATACTTATGGAAGACGATGGTGACCTTGGGAATACAGCAACAGCATACCGTGAAATTTTCCGCGATTTCCGCTACGATGATAAAAAGAAACCGGACTTTGGTTTGGGAACCGTCTTCCAGATAGAACCTTTACCTTATTTTGGAGACGAAGCATTGTTCGAAAAAAATATATCCCACAATAATATGACAACTTTTATTGGCAGTGGTACCCAGTGGATTTATGAATACAATGATGATGATTTACCAAAAACCATAGAAACCAGATGGAAAGATATTGAAACAGCTGAGCCCATGATGCTTCGTTTGGAATATACAGAATATAAGTAGGAGAACCGTTTGGTATTAAAAAGCAAAAAAACTTGTTTTTTCTTTTTCTACTATGGCTTAAACTGTGTTAATATTTATTAAAATTTTTCTGGTAGTAGTGATAGATGGCTATGAAAAATTTATACTTCATAATCTTAGTACTTAAAAATGAAAGAGTAGTATTGCCTGTGTAGCTTAAGATTTTATTTAGGTAGTCCCACAATTACACTAAAGATCAATCCAAGGTGCCATAGAAAAAGAAAGTTATTGGCTTGTAAGTTTTAATATTTATTTTACTGCAAAATTCGTTTCTAAAAAATTAAAAACAAGCTCAAAATGTTTTAGTGGTTCTGCATGACCTCTCTCAATAACTCTATGCTCATAAGGGAATTTAAACTTATTTTTTTTTAATCTTTCAACCATCATTTCGGCCATCGGTGTCGATGGACATATTTCATCTTTTGAAGCAGATATAAACAGGACAGCCCCATTAATTTGTTCTACTTTTATGGATGCTTTTTCAACTGAGAGAGTATCTTTCAACATGGCGCTGAAGGTTGCCCTTAAATCTTGTTTCATTAAAAAATGAACGGCTTCATCATTTACAGGCACAAAGGGCAGTTCTTTATTTTTATATGTCCAGCAAGAGGTGGAGAAGTGATCGGTATGTCCCGGAAAAACCACATTGCTTCCCACTATGCTTACAACACATTTTATATCAGGATAATAGCTCCCTATAAGTAATCCTAAATCAGCACCTCTGGAACCTCCGATTATTGCAATTTTGTTTTTGTCTACGTATTCGTTTTTTGTTGCTGTTTGTATCGCATCATAAATACCATCAATGGCTATTTTATCCAATACATCAGGTGTTCCGGCAGCACCAAAGTACCCTAATGCTAAAAATGCATATCCTTTTTCAATGAAGTTGTCCCTGGTCTTCTTCCAATAATCGCTGGTCCAAGCATTACCTCCTTCAGCTCCTCCAAGTCCCACAATTAGTGGCTGGCTTTTGCCTTTACCAACATACAGAACACTTTCAACGTTTTGTGTCTGCAAGGTGATTTGAGCCAAACTTGTAACTGAAAAAAGCAGTACTAATAAAGTTAAAAGGTATTTACTGAAAGTTATCATCTTTTCTGTCTTTTAGATTAAAGTACAAATATCAGATATGTTTCGGGCGCCGCTTTTGACCTAGATCAAATAATCACTTACCAGCTCTAATTCGGCTTAAGGTTTCTTGTGCAATACCTAAATAGGAAGATACCATACCTAATGGAATCCGGTGATGAATATCGTGGTAGGTTTCACAAAAATGTTGATATTTTTCTTTTGCGGTTGTAAACCTCATAGAGGTTATTCTTTCCATAAAATGCCCAAATACAGTTCCCATTGAAAGTCTTGCATATCGTTCCATTTCAGGAAAATGTTCAAAAAGAAATACAAGGTCGTTTACATGTAGGCAAAAACATTCCGTTTCTTCAATTGTATCTATGTAGTAAATGTCCAAAACTTGTTGCATAAAACTTTTTGGAGAGTTTACCCACTCATTTTCAGCAGAGAAAAATTCGGTAATTTCTTTACCGTCTTTAATAAAATAAGTCCGCATTAGGCCTTTTTGAATAAAATAACTTTTCCTGCAAATGGTATCCGCATTGTGTACAAGCGCACCTTTTTTGAAAGTTATAAGCGTAATTCTATCAGCGAGTTCCGTTTTTAAAGTGTCGCTTAAATGTATGTACTTTTCAAAATGTTGAAATATTTCTTCCGTATTTACGCTTTTCTCCATTTCAAGGTTAAGTGTGATTGGTAGATTAGTACCTTATCTATTTATGTTAAGTAAAAATATTATAAATACAAGTAATATACTATGTTTCTTTAGCTGATATATTCCACGATTTATATACATATTTTCGATGTATATCTAAACCTTATAATTCAGTATAATCTTCCGGTTACTTTTATTTGTTTTAAAAACAGTTGCTTTTGTTTGTTTGTTTCTGAATTTGTTTAATATATAAAAATCTCTCCAACGGATATACTAGCTGTTTTTAATCCAGTTCGTTATCTCGTTTTTAGCATCATCGTCTATTTCGTAAATCGATTTAATGGTTAAAGCACCTTTTGTGAGGTAATGATTCAAATCTGGCATTATGGTTATTGTTGTATTTTTAACTCTAAGCGACTGTAAAAGTCTGGTCTCAGAAACCGGATCAACATACCTGTCTTCAGATCCTATAATATACAGCATAGGCACTTCACTACCTGCGTAAATTTGTTCGAAATTCTTTTTTATTATGTGCTTCCAAGAATTAAAGTTACTGTAATAAAAGCGGTGGTAGTTCTTTTTCGTATAACCGTGCTGCTTCGCTTTTTTTAGTGCTTTTTTCGATATTTCGTAATCTTCTTTCCAATCGTTTTCAGTAGATGTACCACCTAAAGCTTCATGGAAAATATCCATTATCTCGAGTTTTTTTTCAATATTGTCGAAAATAAGTTCGTTTTCAAATTTGTTAGTACCATTTTGCAGTTGATACTTTAAAAAGGCTCCATGTTTTTCAACGGGCGCTGCCCACTGTACCATAAAATCTGGTTTAATTCCTTGCTCAAGTAGTGTCATGGTCACCATTCCGCCCTGACTGTGGCTTATAAAGCCGGTCTTTTTGTTAGCGAGCACTGTGCTGCTTTTAACAGTCCGGTAAATTGCATCAAGGTCTCTTGCCATCTGGGTAATGGTGTAATTGGCAGCACTGAAGATCCCGTCAGATTTCCCCACGCCCCTTTCATCATACCTCAAAACGGCGATATTGTTTTTCAACAGATTCTCGGTAAGCAGGTAGTGGTTGTTTCTGGTGTCCATACCTGAACCGGGAACAATGATTACCAACTTTTCATACTCATTTTGTGGTTCTACTAAAGTTCCGTATAATTTTATATCATCCGTACTGTTAAAAAATTCCAGATCCGTGGAACGGTAATTTTCAATGTTTTTAATTTTTTTTTCATACTCAAATATTTCTTGTCCAAAAAAATTGTTTGAAAAAGAAAGTAAAAAAAACAGGGTAAGGTTACTTTTCATAAATGCTTGTGTTTAGTTAGTGGCTGTTTTTAAGTTTTCAGATTATCGTTCACACGTCTGTTGGCTATTCTATAGGTGTTATAGGTTTATCTTTATGTGAAGCGGTAGTCCATTCAGCAAAAGTAGCGGATTTAATTTCCTCCAAGATCTCCACCAACTTAACACTTTTATTAGTTCCAAACCGTAAAATAGGGAAGTGGTATCCGTTAAGAATAGTATTCTTCATTTTTCGAATGCGTTTTAAATAATCTCTTCTTATTATACTCAAAACAGTCAATTATTATGATATTTTTGTTTTAATATGCTTTTCCCAAAGTTGATAAAAGTTCCCACCAGTCTGCTTTTCCCTCTTTTTTTCCTAATCTTACAATGATTAGATTTTTTTCGGGGTTCACATAAATATATTGCCCTAAAATTCCCTGAGCCATAAAATCACCTGTTTGTGTTGGTAGCCACCATTGATATTGGTAATACCATGCACTTCTTTTTGTTGTGTCAACCTTGGTCGATTGTTTCACCCAGTCTTCAGATACAATCTGTTTCCCGTTCCAGTTTCCATTGTTTAGATAAAGGCGTCCAATTTTTGCATAATCTCTCGCTCTTGCATTAATGCAGCAAAAAGTCTTTTCAAGTCCATCTTTTTTTCTGTCTAAACTCCAACTTGCGTCGAATTCCATCTCTAAAGGTTTCCAAATTTTTTCTTCAAGATAAGAGGTAATTGTCTTGTCTTTTAAGGCTCTTTCCAAAACTAATCCCAACAGTTGTGTATTTCCACTTACATATTCAAACTGTTTTTCTGGTTCTGCTTTTAACTTCATTTTGTCTATGGCTTTTCGCAAATTGGTTCCGTAGTAAAAAGTTGCAGCATCTCCGAACGGATTCCAATAACTTTCATTAAAATCAATACCGGAAGTCATTTGTAGCAAATGTTCAATTGTTACCTTTTCAAAACCATTTTCTTTAAGCTCTGGAATATAATTTGTTATTGGTTCGTTTACCGATCTAATTAGTTTGTCGTCAATAGCACAGCCTATCAGTATTGAAGTAATAGATTTTGCCATTGAGAATGACGGAACTATTGAGGTAGAATCATAATGGTCCCAATATTTTTCATATTGAATGGTGTCATTTTTAATTACTAGAAATGCAACTGTTTTATTATCTTCTAAATATTGTTCAAAAGGATAGGTTCTGTCTTTCAAATGCAGTTCTTTCGGAAACTTGCCTTTTTCAGCAGTAGGAAATATGAATTTTGTTGTTCCATTTTCAATGTTTCTTGCAGGAAATTTTTTATGGTCATTGATATCTGCAAAATTATACACCACAAATCTTGATACTTTACAAGAACTAAATGTTATTAGAGTCAGTATAGTTATTGCTATAAAATTAAGTTGTCTAAATGTATTCATTTTTAGCTGCTGTTTTTTAAAATGGCATATAACTCATTTATTGCACTAATAATACCATTCATAGTTAATCTCAAATATAAAATTTTTAACTTAAAGTCACCGAACGGTATTTTATTTGATAAGTGCTTTTTATACTTTCACTATTTAATGTAGAAATGCTGTTCCTTTTTGGTAGTTTTAGATTAATTTTTTGTTTACTATAGTATACATTTAATAGCTAATATCTAAGCTTCTAGTTTGCTTACTGAATATGGTGAGGTACTTTGCAGTTATTTATAATGGTATTAAAATGTTTTAAATAAGGGTTGCTGTTTAAAGGTTTAATTTTCATCATCAAGAATAATCACTTTTCTGTGCTCTCTTCCCCAACTAATCATTTCTCCAATAATATTTCCAAATGTTCTGCAATACTCGGTCGGTTCGTATTCTATTAAAACAGGTGTTTCGGGATAAACAGTGCGTTTTACTAGCTTGTTCAGTTCCATATCTTTCAGTTCTTTAGAAAGCATTCTGGTGGTAATTCCCGGAATGCTTCTTTCAATTTCACGAAAACGTCTGTTGCCGTTGCAAAGCGAATTTATTACGGGAATTCTCCATTTTCCGCCAATGAAATATAAGGTGTCCTGCAATGCTCTTAATTCTTCGGTTTGGTCTCTTTCCATAGCTGCAAAGTTAAATGATATAACGAATGATACTGATATACTCTGTGATACTGGTTACAAAAGTATATCAATTTGAAATAACTTTGTCAAAAATTTTAAAGAAATGAATAAATTCAACAACAAGGTAGCCATTGTAACAGGCGGGAACAGTGGAATAGGGTATGCAACTGCAAAACAATTAATTGTAGAAGGTGCTAAGGTAATCATTACAGGTAGAAGAAAAGAGGCTGTTGATAAGGCGGCAGAGGAATTAGGCGCAATTCCTTTTATAGCTGACCAGGGAAAACTGGAAGACATAGATTCTTTAAAAAATGAAATTAAAAATCAATTTGGAAAGGTTGATATTTTGTTTATCAATGCAGGAATTACAGGAACTTTAGATTCTATTGAAAATATGAGTTCTGAGAATTTTGATAATGTGATGAATATCAATTTCAAAGGGGCTTATTATACATTAAGTAAATTTATTCCTATCTTAAACGATGGGGCATCGGTTGTTTTTTTGTCTTCAAATGTTGCCGCAACTTATAAACCCAACAGTTCGGTTTATCAGGCAAGTAAAGCTGCTTTGAATTCAATTGCAAAAACTGCGGCTGTAGAATTGGCACCAAGAAAAATCCGTGTGAACATTGTAAGTCCCGGACCAACTAAAACCGAAATTATGACTAAAGCCGGATTGGATAAAAAAACTTTGGAAAGTCTCAATGATTGGATGATTAATGTGATTCCGTTGAAGAAAATGGGAACTGCAGAAGATGTTGCGAAGGCTGTTGTTTATTTATCTGATAATGATGTGGCTAGCTTCATGACCGGAACTGAAATTTTGATTGACGGTGGAATGATATTATAATCATATACTTTCCGCTGGTTTAGTTAAGATGAGGTATAATTGGAGGAAAAAGGACTGCAAACTGCAGTCCTTTCTATAATTTTGTACCTCTGGCTTATATTTTTTTCAGGGCTATTTTAATTATAAAATTACAAAGCCTAATAATATAAAAAGTTTGGTCAGCTCCTCATCTTCTAAAGGTCTTGGAGCATCACATGCTTTATGATTTATCAAAAAGAAATTCATCGTTGAAAAACTGATTTGATTAGAACAAAACAATGAAGAGATTAGAAGGAAACAAATTCAGAAATTTAGTTGCTAAATATATTTAACAATCCGTCTTTATTTCCTAAATCTCTAACGCATCAATCAATGCGGCCTCTTTATTTTCTTTCCATTGATCCTTTTCTAAATGTGCATTTTTTAAGGAATTGAAACGTTCTAATTTTTCTGCATCACCTTCTTCTCCACTAAAATAAGGAAAAACATCTACAATTGCTGATTCCGATATAGCAGGAATGGTATAGTCACCCATGGTGTTCTTCATGACAATAATGGTATTGTCAAAGGCTTCTCTTACATCATTGGCCTGTATCAGTAAATAAAAATTAGTTTTTCGTTCTTTACCGCTTTCTTCATCATAAGCCAACAACGAAATTTTAGATTTAAACCAACGATCGGCATTTTCAAATGGATGAATTTCTGCATAATTCGCCATGGTGATGTTGGTAATTTTAAATTCTTCACTAACAAAAGCTTTCATCTCTTCGTTTATTCTCTTTTCAGCTTCTGTATAGGATAAAGCATCAACTAAATACGGCTCTGTAACTACTTTTTGTTTTCCGGTTTCATCTAACTTTCTATATTTTACTTTACATTCATACCAAGTTGTACTCATTATCTTTATTTTTTTAGGATGGCAAATATAGGTTTAAAAGTGAAGAAGTATAGTGTGTTTTTTGAATAGATATTCACAATTTTAATCTGTTCTTTTGGATAAAACGGATATAGCCCCTTCTTAAAGTACCGGGCAATTTGGTCAGTGAACAAAGTTGAAGTGTTGTTTTCTATGTAGATCAGGTTTCTTAGCATCATATTGTTAACTAATTGTTTTAATACGACATTGCCATTTCTACCATCCACTTGATCAGTTAGCCTGTCGAACGGTCCCATTTACAATTGAATGAGTAGGAGAGCAGATGTAGCTTGCAAGGGGTAATAACTGTTCAAATATGGATAAAGTTTGAGAATGATGCCAGTTCGTTTGGCATTAAGAAATAATTCGTTTTTTACCTATTTGTATATTTACATCAAAGACCAATAAGGCAGTTTCTTAAGGTGATTTATAGAATGTTAGCTTAGAACAATTTAATAGAAATTTTTATTGTAAAAACTGCTTAAAAAGTTCGGTTTTTAAAAAGTTCATATTATACGCAGTCTTTATTTTAAGTTATCAAATAGTAATACTTCGCCATCTTTCAATGTCTTGTAATTCCAGTTATTTTTTATACATCTTTCGACTTCTTGATCTATTAATTCTGACTCTTCGTGATTAGATTTATAATGTGGAAACAAAGCATAATCGAATATTCCTAATCCATCAAATATTGTTTCTGAAATTCCATCATATGGAAAATTATTAGCATCATCTACTTGAGTAATATACTTTAGCGAATCACAAAGAATGCAAATTCCGGCACTATATCCAGCCCAAACAAAATCTTCATTAAATTTTAGTTCCTCAAAGATGGTATCAAAACCACTTAATTTCATCGCTTGTCTCAAAACGAATGTATTACCACCACAAATCCAAATCCCGTCTAAATTATCTAATTTTTCTTTAAGTAATTCTTGTTTTCCAAAATATTCTTTAAGATCTAGTAGTTCACATTTAAAACCTAGTCTTTCCAAAAAAGCTGTTTCCTCGGTAAATGCTAGCTGTTTATTATTTTCATTAACGCCAATCCAATCTCTCGAATTATTTATATAACCAATTTTAGAACCTTGTTTTAGTAGATCTTTCAATCTTAAAAAATCAGAACCGAATTTATATGAGGAGAGATAGAATTTCATAATTTATATTAGCTAAGTATTGGTGTAGAATTATGTACAACTTAATTATTGACGAATATAATCCCTGTTCAGTGAGCCTGTGGACTTGGATTGCTTAACGGGTGGTTGCCGAGTCATGGTTGCTGAGCGCGTCGAGGCATCGAAGTATTCAAGTATGTAATTTGTGTCATTTTACTATTGAACAAGCAGTAAAGCGGTGGTATGTCTCACGTGTTGATTTTAATTGTTCAAATATGGATAAAGTTTAAAAATGATGCAAATTTCGTTTAATAATAATGTGATCATAAGTTGATTGTATTTTAGCTAATAAACATTAGAATATTAGTCGATTCAAACCCAACTCAGTGTATAATTAGAAGAATCCATATGAACTACGAACTTGATTTTGATAATATACAGACATGAAAAAAGAAGCCGCATCGAAAACAAACAACTTCTTTATTCATCAAAAAACACTTATGGAGTATAACTTAAGGCTTAAAAAATCAACTCGGTGAAACCTTTTTATGTGTCGAATGGAAATAACCCGATAATTCTCTTATATGTTCCTCATTTAATCTGTTCACGTATTTTTGAAACATAGCTTCTGAACTGTGACCCGTTGCCTCTATAAGTAGCGAAGTAGGTATTTTACCATAAAAATTTGTAGCAAAGCTTCTTCTTCCTATATGGCTAGATACAGCTTTCCACTTTGGAACGCTCTCGTGGCTGCTTCGGTGACCTTGACGAATGTTTACTATCACATGATCATTGATACCTACTGTTTTTACTATTTCTTTTATTTGAGCGTTGTATTTTTCAATCGGAATTTTTATAGGAAAATTGCATTTATTTCTGTTTAAAACCTCTTCAACAACTGGGTGCAGTGGTAAAAGTATCTTCTTTTTTGTTTTTTGCTGGATAAATGATAGACATCTGCATCCTCCGATTTCCTTTATCATATCAGATTTAAAACGCATAAAATCAGAAATCCTTTGTCCGGTATAACAGCTAATGATTAACCAGTCTTTTGCAGCCGCTAAGCGTTCTGAAACCGATGCTTTCTGTATAGTTAATAATTCGCTCTCTGAAAGAATTATAGCAATTTGTTCATTAGTTTTTTTTGGGCTTTCAACTTGATTAACCGTTGTGCTGATACCTTTTTTTTCTAAGTCATTTAGAATAGTTTTTATGAAATTGATACTTCTTGATAGGGTGTTTTCACTGTATTTTTCAATTTTTCCAAACTCATAGAATTCTTTTGTCAGATTCGCATTTATATCTTCAAGCAAAATAATTTTCAGTCTGTAAGCTTCAAACCTTTCAAATAAATTTAGAAAAACAAGATATCTGCGGTAAGTTGATACCGTTAATATATGCTGCCGACCTTTTATATAGTTGTGCATGTAAAAAAGTAGGCTTTCAGGTTGGTAGTTAAAAGATGAATTTTCACAAATTTTTATAATTAACCTTTTCAAAAAAACCGTTGAAAGATCTTTCCCTGTGTTTTCTAGAGCTAAAAAGTAGCTGACTATTTCAATCTTGATCCGGTTTAGTTTCTGGTTTGTAATTTTACTGTTTTTATTGTATAGATTAGTTGGAGACTGGCTAACTGCGTCCCATTCTTCAGGCAAAATGACAAGAGGGGTCTCTATAAATTTAAAAATTCCGTTTGATTCCCTTATTTTTAGTGTAATATGGTAGTGCTGATATGTTTTAGTTTTTAAAATGAATGTAAAAAATCTCATTAAACAAATATTTGGTACTACGCTAAAATATAAAGAACGATAGTCTAAAGCAGACTAACTTTAGTGATAGCAAATATATGCTATATATTTTGTTTAATTACTTTTTTGTTAAAAAAAATAGTTAATAAGAGCAGAAAAATGAAATATTTTTGTTTATCTACCTAAAAATCAATAATTCTTAATTAGTAGTCTGCTTTAGACTAACAAAGTTTTTAAAATTATATCAGTGTGGATAACCTCAAAGAAATCAATATAGGAGAAATGATTCAGCTTAGATGGAAAGAGTTAGATATATCTTTAGAAAGAACGTGTAACTTTTTAGATTGTAGTGTTGATGATGTAAAACAAACATTTGGAAAAGCTCAAATAGCAACCGATGTATTGCTTAAATGGAGCAAACTCCTCGAATACGACTTTTTCCGTCTTTATTCTCACCATCTAATTCTATATGCACCTGCCGCACCTTCTAAAAGTAGTAAAGTGAAAATTCCAACTAAATTACCCGAATTTCGCAAAAGTGTGTACACAAAGGAAGTGATTGATTATATAGTAAAGCAGATTGCAGACAACCAAAAAACACCTGCTCAGGTTATTGCCGAGTACCGAATACCTAAAACAACTTTATACAAATGGCTGCACAAATACAACCTGAAATAAATAGAGGACCTAATTTTCAAAAAATATATTTAGAAATTATTGAAGCATTTTTCCCGGAAAAGGAAAAAGAATGCAGTTTTTATCTTAGACGCACCAAGTGGTCTTCATTAGATGTAATAACGGTAAACAATATCCTTTTTTCACAGAAAAGCAGTAAGGAAGTATTTGCATTCAATCAGAAGCACCGTGCGTACGATGAAAAAACTATTAAGAGAATTCTTAAATATCAAAAAGAAAATAAGTTGAACGATACGCAGGTTTCAACACACTTCAAATTGAGCAGGAACACGTTGCTTAAATGGAAAAGGAATTTTAGTGAGAATGTGGGGCTAAAAAAAGCTAAATAAATGCGAATTTTACAGAACATTTAAATCATTAGAAATATGAATATTCTATTATAACTAAATGTTGTATAAAAATTTAAGCCAATTCAATTACATATGGACAATATAGAGAATAAATACAAAGATCATATTTTTCACTTTACGGATTTGTATACTTTAAAAAGGCATAAAAAAAACAACTTGACTTTTAGAACCTTGAACTATTTCTGCTTTTTTATACCAACGTCAGACTTGTTCCTTAGAATCCAAGGTATCGAATATAAGATAGTAAGTAACAGTATGGCATTTGTAAAGCCATATACGCAGATATTAATCTTACCTTCTGATGAACCTTCGGGGAGGTTATACATTTTAGCCTTTTCCAATTCGTTTTACAAAAAGTATTCTGATGAAGGTTTGTTACAAAAATTGAATTACTGCCTTAACTTTTCATGCCCTATATTCATCCTACCTTTCACAGCTTATTTACAAGAAATTATAATAAAGAAACTTCTTTTATTCAAGAATACAAAAAGTACACTACTATACCAGCAACTGTTTCATAACTCCATTCAAGCGTTCCTACTTGAAGTTCTATCCAATTTGCCAGACAACTCATTTTTTAAGGAAAATTAGCTATATTATTTTTTGTAGTCTATCAAAATTAATCAGCAAAAAAAGTTTTTACACTAAATAGTACACTCTTTCTAAATTTACTCAAAAAAATAATTGTTTATAAATTATCATTTATACAGAAGACGATAACAAGTACGGAATAAGGAAAAACTTTGTAGTCGTTTCCCAATTAATTCTTCAACACTGCAAAATATATGATGTAGGATTTTAGCCTTTCAGTTGAATAATATCTTTCAAATTTCATTCAGTTTTTATAATATGTCTTAATGTTTTATGTCATTTCTTTTTTCTAATATTTTATCAGATCTTCCATGATATACATCTGCGGGAGTCAGATTTTTTAAAGATTCGTGATACCTGTGGTTATTGTAATGATTAACAAAATCATTTAAAGCATCGATTAATTCTTCTGGATGATAGAAATGATTGAGTTTTACCACATTTTTCATTGTTCTGTGATAGCGTTCAATTTTACCTTGGGTCTGCGGATGCATCGGTTTTCCGTGAACCTGTTTCATACCCAGCTCTTCTTTCAGATATTTTTTTAAATCGTTAGATACATAACAAGGCCCGTTGTCTGATAAGAGTTTTGGTTTTCGCTTTGTTTTTAAACGTGCTTTTGCAATTGCAGTATCCACGGTTCTTTTTACATCATCAGCCTTCATGGAATCACATAACTCCCAGTGAATAATGTATCTACTGTAGTCATCTAAAATAGTACTTAGATAATACCAGCCCCAGCCTATGATTTTAAAATAAGTAAAATCGGTCTGCCACATTTGGTGAACAAATTGGGTTTTATCCTTAAATTCATTTGATGCAGCAATTAAAATATGATTTGGCGCCGCAATTAACCCTCGTTGCTTTAGGATGCGGTACACGCTTGATTCAGAAATATAAATGCCTTGCTCGTCGGTAATTTTATATGCCAGTTCACGTGCGGACAACTCTGTATGTTCCAAGGCTAATGCAACTACCAGATTTTTCTGATCTTCCGGTATACTGTTCCATTGCTTGTTAGTTAGCCTTTTAGTTGGTTTTAATCCATCAAAACCTGCTTTAAGATAATTGTTATACCATTTGTAAAACGTACTTCGTGGTACTCCAAATTCATCAAGTGTTCGTTTTACACCTAACTCGCTGCGTGTAACCTGCTGAATTATTTCATATTTCTCTGATGCCGATAATCTCATATAGCTTTTATACTGTTTGATTAATCGAGCATGTCCAAGCTTTTTTTTACAATATCGTAGCGTAAAACCAGATCGGCAACCATTTCTTTTAAGCGGGTGTTTTCTTTCTTTAAATCAGATACCTCGTCGCTGGTAGCTTCACGTGTTATATCTCCGGACAACCGCTTTTTACCGGCTTCTAAAAATTCTTTGTTCCAAGCATAAAATTGTGATTGGGCTATACTGTGCTTTCTGCACAACTCTGCTACAGAAGTTTCTGCACGCAAAGCTTCCATTACAATTAAGATCTTTTGCTCGGCTGTAAAAATACGTCGTGTGTTTTTACGGATGTCTTTTACAAAATTCTCTGCTGATTTCTTTTTTGGTGTTGCCATAATTAAAGTTACATTTTTTTATGAAAACACTCCTTTAGTTTCTTTTATAAAATGTCTACTTTTTGCTGACGATTTACAATGGAGAGAAAAGCCTTTGTAAAATAGAGGATTTTCTGTCTTCTATAATTAAGCTACAACAATTTTAAGGAAGCTTAAAAGTAATATAAATGGTTCGGGGAAACTTTCGGCTAACCTCTTTTTATGGTTGTTAGTTTTAATAAAGTAATTTGATAGATTCGAGTTGTCTGAATTCTAAATCATCAACTTTATATTTCAGTTTTATAAATTGTTCTACATGGGATCTTGCTGTTACATATCTTTCATGTGTTCCTTTACTGTATTCTCCTTTGGAGATTATAGCAAAGATTTCGGATAATGTGCTTAATAATTCGCGGAAAAATTTGTTTTTTAAGCGTAAAACTTTATTAAAGTATGGTGCAGTTATTTTTGGTTATGGTTGTTTTGATATAACTTGTGCTAAGCTTTTTATTAATTCAAATATGATATGTAAGGAATTATAATCTTTATTTTTAAGAAGAAGTTTAATATTTTTTAAAGTAAAATGGTGTTACTAAATATCAAAAGGATAATTTGTAAGAACTAATTGACTTTATGTGTTTTAGTTTTATCTGCTTTCTATATCTTAATTTTATTGATTGTTGTATTCAAAAATAGTGTTTGATCCATAAAATAATAAAAGCCCCAGTTTGGGGCTTTTATTATTTTTTAGATTCTTCTAAAGATAACTTACGAAATTCTTTTAAAAGTTTTTCTAAGTTTAATGTTGATTTTCGGGCTCTTGTACCTGCGGCTTTGTTTGCTTTTTCTGATTGTAATTGAGCATCTTCGTTAAATGCTGCCATATCCGCATTGATTTTGCCGATTAGTTCTTGCATGATCGTATGTTTAATTTTTATAGTACTGTAAAATAGTACTTTTTTGATTTTTATACCTCTGAAAGACTGTTTAAATGCGGAATTCGATCATTTTAATATGAAGTAGGAGGCAGTGCTCAATTTTATTGTTTGTTCAGATAAAACTCTTTCCCGATCCGTTTTAATACCATCTGTTTTTCCCCTACGTCAAATTCCAATCCAATGCTTACTTTTTATATTTAAAAACAGTTTCCGAAAGCATTTCTAAGTGAAAAATCTTCTGTCTTCTTTTTATACCAGCGTGAGTTGGTTTTGGGAAATTGAAGAACAGTACATTTTTAGTTTATCAGATTAATGCATAGCCGATGTATCTACCTTTGTTTTTCCCTGTTTGATCATGAGTACAAAAGGAACGCATACAAGGAACATTAATCCTAAATATAAAAACACATCCATGTAAGAAAGAATCGTTGCCTGTTTGGTTACCGAACCATCGATTAGCTGGTGGGCTTTACTTAAAGCTTCGCTTGTAGAGAAACCTTTTGACATAAAGCTTTGCTGTAGCTGCAAAATTCTTTGTTGTACTTCAAATTTTGTTTCATCTAGATGTGAAATTAAATTCACCCTATGATGTTGTGAATCTCTTGAAATAAAGGTTGTGATCAAGGCAATTCCGAAAGAACCGCCTAATTGACGCATCATTCCCGTAAAAGAAGCTCCTTCTCCAATTGCTTTTCCTTTTAAAGTTGATAAAGATAAGGTCATTACAGGAACAAAAAGTAATCCTAAGCCAACACCGCGTATAATCAACGGCCAAAACATATGTTCTGATCCGGTATCGTTGGTAATCCTGCTGTACATCGTAAAGGAGAATCCAAAGAAAATACATAAACCTAATGCCACCATATATTTCTGAGGTACACCATTTTGTATCATTTTACCAATAAAAGGCATCATTAAACCCGTCATGATCGAACTGGGAATCAGCAACATGCCCGCATCGGTTGCCGGCCATCCTAAAACAGATTGTGTGTACAAGGGAATTATAAAAGTTGATCCAAAAAGTCCGAATCCTAATATAAAACTCATGATTGTCCCTACCTGCAGGTTTTTGTCTTTAAGTACCCGAAGGTTGACTATTGGTTTTTCACAGACTAATTCCCTCCAGACAAACAAAAACAAACCAACTATTGATACAACAGAAAGTGTAATGATTGTCTTGTTCTCGAACCAGTCGTCCTGTTGTCCATGTTCTAAAACAAACTGCAGGGATCCTATGAATGCAATAAGAAAAACCATTCCCCACCAATCTACTTCTTTCGCAGATTGTTTTTTAGCACCTTCATATTTAGGGCTGCGAACAAAGGATAGTGTTAACAGTGTTGCGATAATACCTAAAGGAACATTTATGTAGAAAATATATGGCCACGAAAAATTATCTATAATGTAGCCTCCTAATGGAGGACCTAATGTTGGGCCAACAATAACACCCATTCCGTAGATAGCTTGTGCCATCCCTCTTTTGGCTGGTGGATAACTTTCTGTAATAATCGTTTGGGCAGTTACCAGCAAAGCACCACCACCCATACCTTGGATAAACCTGAAAAAAACCAGTTCCCAAATATTATCGGCGTTTCCACATAAAAACGATGCAACAGTAAATATAATGATGGAAGCTGCAAAATAGTTTCTACGGCCAAATTGTTGCGAAAGCCAGCTGGTCATTGGAATAACAATGACATTCGCAATGGCGTAAGCAGTAATTACCCAAGCAACATCTGTTAGCGTTGCTCCTAACGATCCTTTCATATCGTTTAAGGCAACGTTAACGATGGTAGTGTCAACAATTTCAAGTAAGGCACACAGTACTGCGGTTATCGTAATAATAACCCTACGATATCCGTACTCTACCAAACTGTCTTGTTGTAATGTAGCTGTTTCCATATTAACCTACATGAACATCAACATCTGCATTCATACCGGCACGCAGTAAAGAAATGCTTTCTGTTTTATTGTTTTTCGTTAGCTTGATTTTTACAGGAACGCGTTGTACTGTTTTTACAAAGTTACCTGTTGCATTATCTGGCGGGAGTAATGAAAAACGTGAACCTGTTGCGGGAGAAAAAGAGTTTATTTCTCCGCTAAAAGAAATGTCCGGATAGGCATCTACACTAATTTCTACGGTTTGACCTAAACGCATTTTATTTAATTGGGTCTCTTTGAAGTTTGCAATAATCCATGTTTCACTATTATCTATAATATAAAACAATGCTGCACCAGGATTTACCATTTGTCCCGGTTGAATTTTCACATTGGATATTTGTCCGTCTACCGCGGCTGTAATTACTGTATAGCTGAGATTTAGTTTAGCAGCTTCTAGCATTGCTTTTGCACGTTCAATGTTTGCTTGTGCTACCGACGTCTGTTTTGATGCGACGTTTGTTTTACTTACCACGGCACTGCGTTGGGAACTGCTTGCATTCCGCTGCTGTTTTAAAACTTCAACCTGTTTGTCAGCTTCTAATTTGGCAGTTAGTGCTTGCTCATATTGCTGTTTGGTAACTGAGTGGTTTTTATAAAGGTTTTCATAGCGCTGATAGTCATTATTAGCCTGTTTTGCGCGAATGGTTGCCATATCAATGCTTTGAGAATTCGATGAAACAGTAGCGTCAGAAATAGCAATATTTGCCGAGGAAGCAGAAACATCAGCTTTTGAAACTTCGAAAGACCCCTCCGCAGCAAGAAGGGCGGCTTGTGCTTCCTGCACTTTTATCAGATAATCTTTATTGTCTATCACAAAAAGAGTATCACCTTTTTTTATGATATCGTTGTCTTTGACCAGCACTTGTGCGATGTATCCTCCAACACGAGGAATAATCGGACTCATGTTTTTTTCTACCTGTGCATCATCTGTTGTTTCATGTGACTGTCCGTGTATGTATTTATATGTTCCGTACGAACCACCTGTTAAAATTAAAACAGCAAATAGTAACATGAATTTTTTATTCATTGGTTTTTTAGATGTGCTGTCTGCTATATTGGTATCCATTATTCTATTTTAATTTGAAGTTAATTGACCGTTTACTAATAATAAATCATAATATTCTTCGATAACGTTTGCTTTTGAAACGGCTTCGTTTATCTTACTCTGAAGTTGTTGCACATCTGCTTCTAATAAATCATCAGTATCTGCAACACCGTTATCATATTTGTCCTTTACAATGCGGTAATTTTCGTTTGCCTGTGTTACAGCTTGTGCGTAAACTTTTTCTTTATTTTGGGCAAGTAAAAAGTTCTCTTTCGCTTCTTGCAGCTGTATTTTAATGCGGTCACTGGTAATACCGATCTGTTCTTCTACTTCTTCAATGTGATGTTTTGCAACAGCCACATTTTTTTTGTTTTTGTAAAGCGACCCTAAATCATACGATAAACCGATACCTGCATTTAAAGCATTGGTTACGGTAATTACATTCTTAATGTCTGCTGCAACATATCCGCCTGTTAAGGCTATACTGGGTAAGTAATTTGCTTTAGATATTTTTAGCTGATCTGTAGCAATTTGGTGTTGTGCGTTAAGTGATTTTATATCATTTCTGTGCTGTAGTGCATTTTCAAACGTAAACTCTTCGTTTAAGATTTCAGAAAGATCATCAAAAGTAATTTGATCAATTTTAGTTGTTTCATCAAACTGTAAAAGCATAATTAACTGATAGTTGAATACTGATACATTTTTAATTGCTTCCTGTAATGCTACTTGGTAATTTGATAATTGTAA
>Ga0308157_10003558_pt1 | contig 22390 bp, 26 predicted proteins | sample PhyBR1_FD_201035 | JGI IMG/M metagenome (GOLD analysis project Ga0308157, IMG submission 201035) | Phyllosphere microbial communities from UC Gill Tract Community Farm, Albany, California, United States - DLSLB.R1 | ecosystem: Host-associated > Plants > Phyllosphere > Unclassified | place: USA...
TGACCAGCGCAACAGCACCAGATGCTCGGTGAGCTGTAGGCTCATCGGATCCACGACGAATCTAACAGGTTCCTCCGATTCTTCACCTGCCAACAAAGCGATCACCTCAGCGCGATCATAGGTGCGTCCACTAGCACCGACTTCACTGAAATTTTCATGCAAGAGTGCCTTCAACGCAGCATCATCGTGCCTGACATCGGATGAGAGCAATTGCTGCTCTAAACCAACGATGCTCTTGAGCAATTCGGAGTCAGCCAAGAGTCTTGCCGGATACGTGCGTGAGGTCATGTTTGCCAGTAAATCACAAAAGATGACGGGACTAAGTCAACGCGATTTCGCGACTATCAGATAGGTCATGCTTATAATCGCTCTAACTCCGCGGGAGCCTGAACCGACCAGGCTGAGAGGGCACTGAGCCGACCGCTACACCTGATGCGGGTCATGCCGCCGTAGGAAGGAAGCGTGCCGCCGTGCATGTAAATATTGTTGGCGCCGGAATCATTGGCCTCTCCACCGCGTTTGAGCTCAGCTCTCGTGGACACACCGTTCAAATCATTGACCCCGCTCCGGGACAGGGCGCCAGTTACGCAGCCGCCGGAATGCTGGCACCCGCCGCAGAAACCGTATGGGGCCAAGGGCCACTACACCAACTGCTGACTTCCTCGAATGAGCGTTATCCAGAGTTCGTGGACAAGATCGAGGCACAAACGGGAAGCCGGCCGGAGTATCTAGAGAGCTCAACATTGGTTGTGGCCGCCGAAGCCGCTGATCGCGAGGCGCTTCACGAGCTACTGGAGCTACAACACTCCCTTGGACTATCGGCGGAAAAACTACTGCCAAGCCACGCACGCAAGCTGGAACCAGCGCTCGCTAGCAATATCGCTGGGGCTGTTCTGTGCGCAAACGATCACCAGATTGATCCACGTTCGGTCGTACGAATATTCCTTGACTATTTCCACAACTCGCTTGTTCTGGAGCACGCCGAAGAGCTCGTTACTGAGGGGACTCACATCCGTGGGGTACGCACGTCGGCAGGCACGGTTTTCGAGGCTGATCAAACGATCCTGTGCACTGGACTAGGCGCGCTGCGAGGCATCGAACCATTGCCACTGCGCCCGGTGTACGGGGATATCCTGCGCATTCAAGGACCGCCTGGCCCGGCCTTGCTTTCGCGAATAGTTCGCGGAATTGTGCACCGCGAGAATGTGTATCTGGTGCCTCGAAAAGATGGCAGTTTGGTGCTCGGCGCCAGTGTCAGGGAAGACGGAAACCCAGCGGTCAACGTCGGAGCAATATACAGCCTGCTGGATAACGCTCGCCGATTAGTGCCGGGCATCGCGGACTGCACCTTCAACGAAGTTACTGCCCGAGCCAGACCAGCCACCGGCGACGACCGACCACTGATCGGACGAATACAACCAGGGCTTGTGCTGTCCACCGGCTACTCACGCCATGGCGTACTGCTCAGCCCCCTAGGCTCGCAGCTAACTGCCGATTTAGCAGAGAACCACCTCACGAACCCGCTACTCAGAGACGTCGATCTGCAACGCTTTTCACGTCGTTCATCCCACTCACTTCAGGAGCACAGCGCATGACTTCCATCAATATCATCGTGAACTCGCAACCAGTTGAGGTCGCCAAAGGCCTTACCCTACGAGAATTTATCGCCGCCCATATCGGTAAGGAACTCAATGAGGATTCCACCGCAAAAGACGGCAGCAAACTAGGGCTCGCTGCGGCCGTCAATGGGGCAGTAGTTCCGCGTAGTTCCTGGAACGCTCGCCAACTGGAAGACGGGCAGAATCTGGACATCGTCACTGCAGCTCAAGGAGGCTAATGATGAATTCACAAGAAATTACGGACTTGAACGCCACGACTGATCCATTTGTTGTTGCCGGCCGGACCCTATCTTCACGCCTGGTCCTGGGCACCGGTGGTGCTACCTCGATGGCCACCTTGGAAAGTGCCCTGAGCATCTCCGGAACCGAACTCACCACGGTTGCGATCCGTCACTTCTCTGCGGCAGGTTCTACCAACGTCTACGAACTACTGAACCGCAACAATGTGCTCGCCTTGCCTAATACGGCTGGCTGTTTCACAGCGAGGGACGCGGTACTCACCGCGCAACTGGCCCGTGAAGCGTTGGAGACTAACTGGATCAAGTTGGAAGTGATTGCTGATGAGCACACCTTGCTCCCCGATCCACTGGAACTATATTCGGCGACTGAGCAACTGGTCGCTGAGGGCTTTGACGTCTTTGCCTACACCAATGATGACCCGGCATTAGCTCAGCGATTACAGGACGTTGGCGTCGCCGCGATCATGCCCGCGGGCGCGCCGATTGGTTCAGGGCTGGGCATCTTGAACCCACACAACATTTCCACCATCGTCGCTCGTGCCAATGTCCCGGTCATTCTGGATGCTGGAGTAGGCACCGCCTCGGATGCGGCGCTGGCCATGGAGTTGGGCTGCGATGCAGTACTGTTGGCCAGCGCAGTCACCCGAGCACATAACGCGCCGTTGATGGCCGCAGCAATGCGCGATGGTGTGAAAGCCGGCCGAGCAGCCTACCTGGCCGGACGAATTCCACGACGAGACACCGCTTTGGCATCTTCTCCCACCGAAGGAATGATGCAGACCCTGGTAGGGGAATTCTAATGGGACCGAGTTCGTTGGCACGCTACTCACGCCACCTGACGCTGCCCGGAGTCGGGCAGTCGGGGCAAAGACGCATCAACAACGCGAAGGTTCTGATCATTGGTGCAGGGGGACTGGGCAGTCCGATTGCCAGTTATCTCATTGCCGCCGGCGTAGGACAGATCGGCGTGATGGACGATGACACCGTGGAATTATCAAATCTGCAGCGCCAGATCATTCATCGAGAATCTGATGTAGATCGGCTCAAAGTCGACTCGGTGGTTCGAATCGCTGCTGAACACAATAGCGACGTTAAAATAGTTGCCATCAATGAGCGACTGCATGCGGATAATGCCCTTGAGCTGTTTTCTGGCTACGACGTCGTGGTTGATGGAAGCGATAATTTCGCCACGAGATACCTTGCCTCGGATGCAGCTGAAATTACCGGCACACCGTTAGTTTGGGGAACCCTGTTCCAGTTCTCGGGTCAGGCTTCAGTTTTTGATCCTCAGAGCGGTCCGATGCTGCGCGATCTGTTCCCAGAATTACCGGATGCTGATTCGGTTCCTAGCTGCGCTGAAGGGGGAGTCTTCGGTGCCTTGTGCGGCGTGGTCGGATCGGTGATGAGCATTGAAGTACTCAAACTCATCACAGGTATCGGACAAGGTCTTTCTGGCAAGCTCTGGCTCTACGATGCCTTAGCGCAAAGTCTGCGAACCCTGGACTTTGAAGCTGACCCGCAACGAAAGAAAGTCACAGAACTCGGGGACTATCAGTTGCAGACCTGCGCAGTCGGCTCACCCGTTGCGCAGCTGAGTGTCAACGAGCTACAGCAGCTGCAAAGCCGTGGCGAGGTAGTGGTCATTGATGTTCGAGAAGGATGGGAACGCGACATCGTTGCTATTCCCGGAAGCATTCATGTGCCGTTGGCGTTACTAGCGGATCGTGGAGCCCGAGAGGTTCCACCAGGCGAGGCACCGGTAGTTATGGTGTGTAAGACCGGAGTGCGTTCGGAGCAGGCAGCGCAGATCATCACAGAGTTCTTGCCCGCGACGCGAGAAGTGCTGAGCCTTCGCGGCGGGACCCTAGCGTGGTTCCAGGAGGTTAAAGGCCAGAAGATCACTTACTAGTCAGCGTCGTCTTACCGGTACCGCTGGCTGGCATAATTGCCCTATGAGCTACAGTGCGCCCTTAGAAATTCGAGAACTTTCCAGCGCCGATGAGCAACAAGCTATTGACGCACATCAAGCGATGCTGGCCGATGATTTTGAATTCCTCCCGACCTGGTCACGCAACGAGCAGTGGGAGGACTACGTTTACCGCATGAACGCTGGTCGCCGCGGAGAACATATTCCCGAAGGCTGGGTACGTTCGGCACTCTTTGCAGCCTTTGACGAAGCCGGCGAACTAGTCGGGCGTGTTTCCGTACGCTATGAACTCAACGATTCATTAGTTCAAAACGGCGGGCACATCGGATATGGCGTGCTTCCTGAGCATCGCAGGCGCGGTATCGCCATGGCGCTATGTCAGTTTGGGTTAGCTGAGCTGGCTCAAGCTGTTGTGCCACGTGCCCTGCTTACCTGCGACAGCACCAATACCGGTTCCAAGAAAACTATTGAAAATTGTGGGGGAGCGTTGGATCCGGAATTTCCTGTTCTGGAAGTTGATGGCGGCCCGGACTCGTTGCGATATTGGATTCCTACTTCGGAAGAAGGCTGAATTTTTGGGGATTTTTTCGAAAATTCTTGTATGTTCAGACACAGAGCAACGGACAACTTGCTTCGAGAGCGTAAACTGGATTGTTGGGTCGACTTTGGCCCCGACCCCTTAGATTCCAAATCCTCGAGCGGAAGTGAGCCTTCACGCATGTCAGCTACCACCATTAGTCGCGACGAACTTCGCAATGTTGCCATCGTTGCACACGTTGACCACGGAAAGACCACCTTGGTTAACGCCATGCTCCAGCAGACTGGTGCATTCGACAGCCATGGTGAAACCGAAGATCGCGTGATGGACTCCGGCGAGTTGGAACGCGAAAAGGGCATCACCATTCTTGCTAAGAACACCACCGTGTTCTACAACGGCCCAGCTGCTGATGGCAAGAACATGACCATCAACGTTATCGACACCCCGGGTCACGCTGACTTCGGCGGCGAGGTCGAGCGCGGCCTGTCCATGGTTGACGGCGTTGTTCTGCTCGTTGACGCTTCTGAAGGCCCACTGCCACAGACCCGCTTCGTGCTGCGTAAGGCACTGGGCGCTAACCTGCCAGTCATCATCGTGGTTAACAAGACCGACCGTCCGGACTCCCGCATCGATGGCGTCATCTCTGACTCCATGGATCTGCTGTTGGGTCTGGCTTCGGACCTGGCTGATGAAGCTCCAGATCTAGACCTGGACGCTATCTTGAACGTTCCTGTTGTCTTCGCTTCAGGCAAGGCCGGCTTCGCTTCGATGAACCAGCCAGCCGATGGCACCCTGCCAGACAACGAAGATCTTGAGCCACTGTTCGAGACCATCATCAAGCACGTTCCTGCTCCGACCTACAACGAGGGCGAAGTTCTTCAGGCTCACGTGACCAACCTTGACGCATCGCCATTCCTTGGCCGTCTGGCACTGTTGCGCATGATCAACGGCACCCTGCGCAAGGGCCAGCAGGTTAACTGGGCACGCCAGGATGGCACCATGAAGCAGGTGAAGATCACCGAGCTTCTGGCCACCAAGGGTCTGCAGCGTGTTCCAGCTGAAGAAGCTGGTCCAGGCGAGATCGTTGCAGTTGCGGGTATCGAAGACATCATGATTGGTGAAACCCTCACCGACCTTGAGAACCCTAAGCCACTGCCACTGATCACCGTTGATCCACCAGCAATCTCGATGACCATCGGTATCAACACCTCGCCACTGGCTGGCAAGGTTAAGGGTGCTAAGGTCACCGCTCGCCAGGTTAAGGACCGCCTTGACAAGGAACTGATCGGTAACGTTTCGCTGAACATCCTTCCAACCGAGCGTCCAGACGCTTGGGAAGTACAGGGTCGTGGCGAATTGGCACTGGCCATCCTCGTCGAGCAGATGCGTCGCGAAGGCTTCGAGCTGACCGTCGGCAAGCCACAGGTTGTGACCAAGGTCGTTGACGGCAAGGTTCACGAGCCAATGGAACGCATGACCATTGACGTACCAGAAGAGTACCTGGGCGCTATCACCCAGCTGATGGCATCGCGTAAGGGTCGCATGACCGACATGGCTAACCACGGTACCGGTTGGGTTCGCATGGAATTCATGGTCCCAGCACGTGGCCTGATCGGCTTCCGTACTCGCTTCCTGACCGAAACCCGTGGCGCTGGTATCGCAGCTTCGCTGGCTGAAGGTTACGAGCCATGGGCAGGTGCTATCGAGTACCGCATCAACGGTTCGATCGTTGCTGACCGTGCCGGCGTTGTGACTCCATTCGCAATGATCAACCTGCAGGAACGCATGAACTTCTTCGTGAAGCCAACCGAAGAGGTTTACGAAGGCATGATCGTTGGCGAGAACTCCCGCGCCGACGACATGGACGTGAACATCACCAAGGAAAAGAAGCTCACCAACATGCGTGCAGCTTCCTCGGATAGCTTCGAGAACCTGACCCCACCACAGACTCTGACCTTGGAAGAGTCCCTCGAATTCGCTCGCGAAGACGAGTGCGTTGAGGTTACCCCAGAAGCAATCCGTATCCGTAAGGTGCTGCTGAACGCCAACGACCGTGCCAAGGCTACCCGTGCACGCGCTCGCTCCTAATAAGGCCAACAACCAGGCAAGTAATCTCTCCGCGCTCTGGCGCGGAGCGGTTGCTGCCGTGGTCGCAGGACTTTTTGGTACTGCCATTCACGCATCCATCACCTATGTCGGAAACGATATTCCGTTGGTCTGGGGCGTAGCAGTGGCGTGGCTTTTGCTCGGCCTTTTGGTCTACTGGGCGGCAACTTCTTCCGGGAAGTTGTGGGCCGGCGCCTTGGGCTTCATCGGTTGTTATGTGTGCGTTGGTCTGATCTCCTACGTGGGACATGACCAGCTAATTCTTAGCATGCAGTACTACAAATATCTGCCCGGACCGAGCATTGCCTCGGCCTTGTGGATGTACGGAATGATTATTCCTGCGATCATCGGATTGGTGTTAGCGTTGCGAAATCTTCGTAAACAACATCGAGCCAACTAACGCAAAAGGTGTTCTTCCCACTGGGAAGAACACCTTTTGCGTTTAATCGAATGAAATCCTGTTCCGGCTAACTCTCTGGCGCAGAATTGCCGGTGACATCTAAGTGATGGGCCAGGAACAACGATGTGGCCACCCCGTCGTCTTCAGGCTCTCGCATTGCATAGTCTTCAATGACCGCGCGGAGCCGGGACATCATTTCTTTCTGGGACGCTTCACTGAGCTTCAGGCCCACCCGGATGACCTGAATTTCTTCCGGGGCAAGACCTTCAATTTCCTGCAGGAAGGTATCGACCAGCATCGGTGCAGCGTCTGGGATGCGTGTTCCCCACGACTGCTTGGTGCTGCGGTAGGGGACTTCTTTGGCTCCGCGGTTGCCACGTCGGGCTTCCTCGGCGGCCAGGTAGCCGTTGTTGACCAAGGTGCGCACGTGGTGCAGGGAAGTGGCCGGGTTTAGCTCAAGAATGTCCGCGATTTCCTTGTTGGTTCGTGACTCGTGCAAGCACAAACGAAGGATTCGAAGCCTCAGCGGAGAACTGAGTGCACGAGCTCGCGATTGGACATGTTTGTCTGATGGCATGCAAACAGCATACGCGAAAAACGCTAAGTGATTGGCAGAGTCAAATCGCATGTCGCACTTGTGCTCTGCCTCTGCCTTTGGCGCGCTGCGGTCGGGCCGCAAAATATTAGACGCGAGGGCGGCGCCGTGGTGGTGGTGGTGGAACGCGTTTAGCGTGAGTAATATTCGACCGGGCGATAACCACCACATCGGATCGAGTCTGAACGCTAATTGAGTCTTGGGTAATTTCTTGCACCACGCCCAAGGCATCGCTAAATTTTTCGCCCGGTTGATCCTGCGCTAAACGGTAACGAACGACAATACGCTCCCCGATGGCCAGATCACCAAAACTAAGCATTTTTTCGCGTCATCTTTTCGTAAGAAGTATTCATCTAGTGCCACAGAAGCCGAAATGTGAATGGTCGGTTACGTCACAGCGGGTTCATGGGCGTAAAGATGTATTGATATCAGGACTAGACTGTAGTTCGAGCTGTTCACAGATTCAATGTGCACCACACAATCTGGTCGGTTCGAGTTGAAACCATCAAGTGCAAGGAAAGGTCTCGGCCCTCGTGACTTACATCATCGCTCAGCCCTGCGTCGACGTGAAAGACAAGGCGTGTGTCGAAGAGTGCCCGGTAGATTGTATTTATGAAGGCGAGCGCTCGCTATACATTCACCCGGACGAATGTGTTGACTGCGGCGCCTGCGAACCAGTCTGCCCCGTTGAAGCCATCTACTACGAAGATGACGTACCCGACGAGTGGGCTGACTATTACAAAGCTAACGTCGACTTTTTCGACGAACTTGGTTCCCCAGGTGGCGCCGCTAAAATTGGTAACACCGGAACTGATCACGCACTGATCAGCGCATTGCCACCACAGAACCAAGGCTAGGTTGTACTTTTATGCTTAAGCTCCCCGATTACCCCTGGAACCAGCTCGCACCATATCGCGAGCAGGCTGCAAAGCATCCAGGAGGGGTCGTGGATCTTTCGATCGGCACGCCGGTCGATGACACCCCGCAGATCATCCAAGACGCGCTGGCTCAAGCAGCCAACTCCCACGGATACCCCACCACACATGGAACCGTAGAAGTTCGCCAAGCCATCGTTGACTGGTTTGCTCGCCGGCGAAACGTAACTGGTCTAGGCGTCGATGATGTCATGCCAACCGTTGGTTCTAAGGAGATGGTGGCTTGGTTGCCGCTGCTCCTAGGAATTGGCGCAGGGGACATTGTTGTGCGCCCAAAAATCGCCTACCCAACCTATGACATTGGTGCACAGCTGGTCGGGGCCACCCCGATCGCTACCGATGATCTTGGTGAACTCTCGGCCGACGAGTTATCGCGCGTCAAGCTCATTTGGGTGAATTCGCCAGGTAACCCCACCGGCAAGGTCCGCGATACAGCTTCCTTGGCGCACATCGTGCAGCAGGCTCGCGAAATCGGCGCTGTCGTTGCCTCTGATGAGTGCTACGCAGAACTTGGATGGGACGAATACGAAGGCCAGGTGCCAAGCATTCTGGACCCTGCAGTCAACGGGGGAGAGCTAGATAACCTGCTGGCGCTGTACTCGCTGTCGAAGCAGTCCAACTTAGCTGGCTACCGTGCCGCGTTTGTGGCCGGAGCGCCAAACCTCATGCCAACGCTGGTCAACAGCCGCAAGCATGCTGGCATGATCGTTCCCGGTCCGATCCAACAAGCCATGGTGGTCGCGCTCAGCGACGACGAACACGTTGCTATCCAGCGCGAAATCTATCGTGCGCGCCGAGCAGCGTTGCGCCCGGCCTTGGAAAACTTCGGGCTACGCATTGAAGACTCGGTGGCCGGACTGTACCTGTGGTGCACTGCCGATCGCCCAAGTTTTGAAACCATCGGGGCGCTGGCCGAGCTAGGAATTGTTGCAGGACCCGGTGCTTTTTACGGTACCGCAGGTGAACGCCACGTGCGCGTGGCACTGACCGCTTCCGATGAACGGATTGCGGCCGCCGTTGAACGGCTGAATTCATCCGCCAACCGGTGATGATGACAGCCTAATTAGCGAGATAGGGTCAAAGCGCGGTATGTTCTAAGGTGACGACTGACCTTTCGGAACTACACGCTTTCCGGTTAGGAGAAGCAATGACAGATACTACATCTGCGCAGCTACAATTTGGTGAAACCAACCTTGAGCTTCCGGTGATTCCGGCAGCCGAGGGCAATGACGGTTTTGCTGTAGCACCACTATTGAAGACCACCGGGAACGTGACCTACGATCCTGGCTTCATGAACACCGCGGCCACCAAGTCCGCGATCACCTACATCGACGGTGATGCAGGTATCCTGCGTTACCGCGGTTACCCAATCGAGCAGCTGGCTGAGAAGTCAAGCTTCATCGAGGTAACCTACCTGTTGATCTACGGCGAACTACCTACCGCCGATCAGCTAGCCGAGTTCGACAACTCGCTACGTCGCCACACCCTGTTGCATGAAGAGCTTAAGGGCTTCTTCGGTGGCTTCCCACGTGACGCACACCCAATGCCAGTGCTCTCCTCCGCCGTTTCGGCGCTGTCGACCTGGTACCAGGATTCGCTGGATCCGAAGGACGAGAAGCAGGTCGAAAGCTCGACCCTGCGTCTATTGGCGAAGTTGCCAGTGCTGGCTGCTTACGCCCACAAGAAGTCCATCGGACAGGCACTGCTGTACCCAGATAACTCGATGAACATGGTCGAGAACTTCCTGCGCCTGTGCTTCGGCACCGCTGCAGAGCCATACATTCAGGATCCAGATGTGGTCAAGGCCCTTGACCTGCTGCTGATCTTGCACGCGGATCACGAGCAGAACTGCTCCACTTCCACTGTGCGCCTGGTTGGTTCCTCGGAAGCCAACATGTTCGCCTCGGTTTCGGCCGGTATCCATGCACTGTCCGGTCCCGCTCATGGCGGTGCCAATGAAGCTGTGCTGAAGATGCTGCGCGAGATCCAGTCCTCAGGCATCTCCCCAGAAGACTTCATGCAGAAGGTGAAGAACAAGGAAGATGGCGTACGCCTGATGGGCTTCGGCCACCGCGTGTACAAGAACTACGATCCTCGCGCGAAGATCATCAAGAAGACCGCTCACGACCTGCTGGCAAAGCAGGGCAAGAACGAGTTGCTCGATATCGCCATGAAGCTAGAAGAGACCGCGCTGAACGATGAGTACTTCATCTCACGTAAGCTCTACCCGAACGTAGACTTCTACACCGGCCTGATCTACACCGCGATGGGCTTCCCTGAAAAGATGTTCACCGTACTGTTCGCAATCGGACGCCTTCCAGGCTGGATTGCACAGTGGCGCGAAATGATCAAGGATCCAGAACTGAAGATCGGCCGCCCACGTCAGCTGTACATGGGTGAGACTGAACGTAATTACCCTGGCCACACCAAGTCATAGGGTAACCGCTTAGGTTCATTTACAAGGGGTCCATCCTCCGTTTTCACGGAGGATGGACCCCTTGTCTGTCTTAGGCTGTTTTATGCGTTACCACGGGAGTATCCTTTGACTCTAAGACCGCGAGGGTATGCCCAAAAGTCAGGTGGTACGCATGTACTTTCGTCGTGGAAATAACTGGTCGTTGGCCGTCAAAACCGATCAAACGATGTTGATGGCTTTGTACTTGAGAGAGTTAGGAGGAGTTGACCCAGCGGAGGCTGGACCGAACTCCCGGTTGTCCTCAACGATCAAGAATCGCAATGGTGCAGATTCGTCGCACGGACAGTTTAAACAAGAGTGGAGCGCGTGGTGGGGTACGCTCACTGCAGATGACGACACAGACCAATCAGTTGTGCATCAGCCACTGCACGAAAGATTAGACGCTGCAGGGTTTCCAGCATTGGCTAAACTCGCGCATGCCCATTACGGACAAGCAACGGTATTTGCTCAACAGTACGCTCAACTTTTTGAGCAACATTCACCAGCCTATGTTCCGCATCGACTCGACGAACTGGAACGGATCATCAACGATCACTCCACCGAGCATCATACGAGGTCCACAACTGGTGCGATCAAGCTCATCGATGTACCCCTTGATGAGCCCAGAGCATGGCTTGCTGGACCTGGCACTATCGTGGCCAGCACGTCCTTGATGAAAGACTCTGGCGCATTCCATGGCTTTATTCAGCCGATGGTTACCGTCATTTTTCCTGAATCGTAAGAATCGAGGAAAATCAAAAACGGTGAAGGTGACGGAATTTAGTTCCGTCACCTTCACCGTTCATTGCTCGCCGGAGCGGGAAAGTTAGTTAGCGTGCAAGGCGCTGTTCAACTCTACGGTCTGACCTGCGCGGGCCAATGCTTCGACAGCACCGGTGATCGAGTTACGGCGGAAGAGTAAGTTCGGAACCCCGGAAAGCTCCAGAGCCTTCACCTGCTTGTCGCCCAACAAAACGCGAGTACCTGCCGTGACGTAGAGGCCGGCTTCAACCACGGAGTCGTCTCCGATGGAAATGCCGACACCCGCATTGGCGCCCAGTAGTACGCGCTCGCCAATGACGATGCGTTCCTTGCCGCCACCGGAAAGGGTGCCCATGATCGAGGCGCCACCACCAACATCCGAGCCGTTGCCTACGACGACCGATGCGGAAATTCGACCCTCAACCATGGAAGTGCCTAGGGTGCCGGCATTAAAGTTAACGAAGCCCTCGTGCATGACGGTGGTACCGTCAGCCAGATGAGCTCCCAGACGGACACGGTCAGCATCTGCGATGCGCACACCGGTTGGCATGACGTAGTCGACCATACGTGGGAACTTGTCCACGCCGTATACGGTGACCGAGCCGCGTGAACGTAACTTCAAGCGGGTGGTTTCAAAGCCTTCCACCTGGCACGGGCCGAAGTTGGTCCATACAACGTTGGCCAGATGTCCAAATATGCCGTCGAGGTTGATCGAGTTCGGCTGAGCCAAACGGTGGGAGAGGACATGCAGTCGCAGCCACACATCGGCGGTGTCTGCTGGAGCCACGTCTAGGTCGATAGTCAGTGAGACCACCTTCTGAGTGGTGCCACGAGCAGCATCATCTTGTGCGGCAGCGGCGAGCTCGCGAGGCAATGAGTCGGCCTCTTCTAGTTCACCCAGCAGGGGAGCCGGGTACCAGACGTCAAGCACGGTGCCGTCTGCTGCGATGGTGGCAAGGCCATGGCCGGATGCCAAACGTACGGAGGAGTCACTGGAAGTAGTCACAGTTTCTGAAGTCATACACTGATCGTATCGTTGTTACCCCGGGTAACGTTGATAGATGACAGGCTAGTGAAGCTAGAAACGTAGGACTGTGAATACCGTGAATGAATTGGACCTGCGACAGGACGTCGCAGTGCTCACCGAACAGATTATGAACATTGAATCTGTCTCCGGCAACGAACAAATGATCGCCGATAAGGTACATGAGGCCTTGTTGAAGCTGGAGCATTTGCAAGTTCACCGTGATCAAGACGCTATCGTCGCGCGCACTAATTTTGGCCGCGAGCGTCGAGTGGTGCTGGCGGGCCACCTGGACACCGTTCCATTGCCGCGCACCGAAGGTGCTAAGGGCACGGTTCCAGCACAGGTGATTGACGGTATTCTTTATGGCCGAGGCGCCACGGATATGAAGGGCGGGGTAGCAGTGCAGCTGTCCCTTGCCGCACAGCTCACCAACGCGAAGTATGACGTCACCTACGTCTTTTATGATCATGAAGAAGTGGAAGCTGCCAAGTCCGGACTCGGACGACTGGTACGAAATAGTCCTGAACTTCTCGAAGCAGACTTCGCCATCTTGTTAGAGCCAACCAACGGGACGGTCGAAGGCGGCTGTAACGGAACCAGCCGTTTCGTCGTTAGGACTCATGGCAAAGCGGCTCACTCCGGCCGGGCATGGATGGGACATAATGCCATTCACGACGCTGCCCCAATCTTGCAGCGTTTGGCCGATTACCAGCCACAAACTATCACCGTTGAAGGTCTGGACTACCGCGAAGGCATGAACGCGGTGAGGATCAACGGAGGCATTGCAGGAAACGTCATTCCTGACTACTGCGAAGTTGAGATCAACTATCGTTTCGCACCGGATAAATCAATGGTTCAGGCTGAGGCTCTGGTCTTTGAACTCTTCGAAGGCTTCGAGATTGAACGGACCGATGGTGCTGAAGGTGCCAAGCCTGGACTAGATCAAGAGATAGCAGCGGATCTGATCAAGGTTCTTGGTCAGGATCCAAAACCAAAATACGGTTGGACCGACGTCTCACGTTTCTCCGCCCTAGGGATTTCAGCGGTGAACTTTGGTCCAGGCGACGCCCTTCTGGCACACAGCGATGATGAGCACGTAGCTCAGGAAGACATTCGTGTCTGCCTTGAATCGCTCCGGGCCTGGCTGAGCTAGTCGTCGTAGATAATTCAGCACACAAAAATGCTCTCCTCGCCAATGGGCGAGGAGAGCATTTTAGGTTCTGATACTTACTTAGGCGCGAGGATCGTTCGGACCCTCATCCGCGTTGTCAGCGCCACCGGCAGCCAGAGCCCCGGCTGGTGCACCAACTAGCTCAGCCGGCGCGTTCTTGGATTTCTTCACACGACTGCTCAAACGCTTTGAAACCAGCTCGGCAATCTTGCTCAAGGTGAAGTTGATCAAGATAAAGATCACGGCGGTGACAATCAATGCCTGCAGGACGTTACCGTTAGGCGAGGAGTAGGTGCGCGCGAAGAACAAGAGCTCATTAAAGCTAATGATGTAGCCAAGCGCCGAGTCCTTCAAGATCACGACAAACTGGCCAATCAGTGCTGGCAACATAGCCACCAGAGCCTGCGGAATCTCAATATGACGCAGTGACATTCCACGGGTTAGACCAATGGCAATGCCAGCCTCACGCTGGCCCTTAGGCAAGTTGTGTACACCGGAGCGAACCAACTCTGCCACAACGGAACCGTTGTAGAAGATCAACGCGGCGACCACAGCCCACAACGCAGTGTCACCGGGGAGCTCCAAAGAACGGGCGAAGAAGACGTTGAAGAACACGATCATCAGCAGCACTGGAACAGCGCGGAAGAACTCCACCACAACAGTGCACAGACCGTTGATGAGCTTGTTTTGCGATAAGCGACCCACGCCGAAGACTAAACCAAAAATCACCGAACCAACGATGCCCAAGATGGCAGCCTTCAGGGTGTTGACCAAACCGGGCCAGAGGTAGTTCTTCCACGTGCTTGCCTGAACGAAGTCATCCCATTGCTCTGGCTTCATCTGGCCCTTGCCTGCCAGACCGAAGAAGATCCAAGCCACGACACCCAAGGCAATAAGCGCCCCGATGATGTTGATGATCAGGATCCGTCGTCGGGCCCTCGGACCGGGTGTATCAAAGAGAATTGATGCGCTCATCGTGCCACCGCCAGCTTCTTGGACAGCCAAGTCGTCAATAGGCCAACTGGGATCACGATGATCACAAAGCCAATTGCGAAGGTTAGGAAGATCGGGATGACGATGTCGGCACGGAACTCGATCATCGACTTCATCACCGAAGAGGACTCGGTGGCTACCGAACCAACGGCGGCCACGGTGGAGTTTTTGATCAAAGCAATCAGGGTATTGCCCAGCGGAACAATGGCGCCGCGGAAGGCCTGAGGCAAAATGATCAGTCGCGCTGCCGGCATGAATCCCAAACCTATGGCGCGGGCCGCTTCGGCCTGCCCCAGCGGCACAGTATTAACACCGGAACGAATTGCTTCGCAGACAAATGCTGCGTGATACACCGCAAGGCCCAGAACCGAAAGCCTAAAGAAGTTCGCTTGGAAGTCTCCACCAAGGGTGAAGCCCAGCTGACCGTACAGTGCCAGAACAGCGAACAAGATAATAATGGTCAGCGGGGTATTGCGAACCAAGTTGACGTAGCCCGAACCGATGGCTTGAAAGCTGGCCACAGGAGAGATGCGAAGCAACGCCAGAATGGTACCCAGCACCAGCGCGCCGATCGCTGCCCAGAACGTTAATTGGATGTTGACCCAGAAAGCTCCGGGAATGTTGTACTCAGTGAATATGGATAAATAATTCTCCACTGTCAGCCTCTGTCTCGATGGCCAGTGAGGCGGCCAAGCGGCTATGGGAATGATGGACTGAAAAGTCGATCATCGGGAAAACAATAATGCCGCGGAGGCCAAGACAGCGCCTTGGCCTCCGCCGCATCTGGTGTTGTTATGCGCAGGTGTCTGCGAGCTTTGGAGGATTGGTCTTTGAGTTTGGCGTGTAGCCGGTACCCTCAGTGTTCTTATCCAGAGCCTTCTTCCAGTCACCGGAATCAATCATCTTAGTGATGGCTTCGTTGATGGCCTTGCACTTGTCGGTGCCGTCTGGCAGACCTACACCGTACTTTTCTTCGGTGAAAGGCTTGCCAACAACCTTGAACTTACCCTTGTAGGCAGGCTGAGCAGCCAAGCCAGCAAGGATGATGTCATCAGTGGTCACCGCGTCAATGGTGCCACCACTCATTTGGGTGACACATTCTGCGTAGCCTGGCAGTTCCTGAAGGTTAGTTCCTTCAGCGTAGTTGTCCTTGACCTTCTTCGCCGAGGTGGAACCGGTGACCGAGCACAGGTTCTTGCCGTTCAGGGCCTCCGGGCCGTCGATGTCGGAGTCAGAAGCGACCAGCAGATCCTGACCAGCAACAAAGTATGGGCCAGCGAAATCGATAACCTTGTTGCGCTCATCGGTGATCGAGTAGGTAGCGAAGATCATGTCGACCTGGTTGTTCTGCAACATGGTTTCGCGGTTTGCCGAAGGAGCGGAAACAAATTCAATCTTGTCTTCTGAGTAGCCCAGTTCGTTGGCTACATACTTTGCAACATCAACGTCGAACCCGGTGTAGTTGTCGCCATCTTTGAAACCGAGACCTGGCTGGTCGAACTTGATGCCGATACGAATCTTGTCGCCGTCAGCTTCGCTGTCCGAGCCGCCACACGAGGTCAGAGCCAGAGCAGCGATTGCTGCCATTGCCGCGACCTTACCGAAACGAGACTTACGCATGATTTCTCCTATTGGATGCGGGTGATGAAATTAGTGGTTGGTGATGAGCTTGCCGAGGAAGTCCTTGGCGCGATCCGACTGTGGATTGGTAAAGAACTCATCAGGAGTTGCTTGTTCCACGATCTGACCATCGGCCATGAAGATCACTCGGTCAGCGGCCTTGCGGGCGAAGCCCATCTCGTGGGTGACCACAAGCATGGTCATCCCTTCCTTAGCGAGGCCCACCATGGTGTCCAGAACTTCATTAATCATTTCTGGATCCAAAGCGCTGGTCGGTTCATCAAAGAGCATGACCTTGGGCTTCATTGCTAGTGCGCGGGCAATGGCCACGCGTTGCTGCTGTCCGCCTGATAGCTGTGCTGGGAGCTTGGAAGCCTGGTTGGCGACGCCAACGCGGTCAAGTAGTTGCATGGCCAATTCCTTGGCAGCAACCTTCTTCATACCCTTGACCCGAATGGGACCGAGGGTCACATTCTCAAGAATTGACTTATGAGCAAACAGGTTGAATGACTGGAAAACCATTCCGACGTCCGCGCGGAGTTTAGCCAACGCTTTGCCTTCGGAAGGAAGAGTCTGACCGTCAATCTTGATGGTGCCTTCGTCGATTGTTTCCAACCGGTTGATGGCACGGCACAACGTTGATTTACCTGAGCCTGACGGGCCCAGAATCACGACAACCTCGCCCTTTGAAACGTTGAGGTTGATGTTGTTGAGCACGTGCAACGAACCGTAGTGCTTGTTGACTCCAGCCAACTGGACGATAGGGTCCGATGTTGCTGGCTGAGCCGGATGATCGCTGTTCATACCTAAGACATTACTGGATGTGACAGGCACAACACGCCACATCGAACAAGTCACATCTAGTTGTTACAAAACTGTCACTTAGCTGGTACATCGACACAGTCCGAATTGCTAGCCAATAACGGATAGAGTGAAGTCATGGTTCATCAGCGAAAGAGTGAAAAGAACGCTCGCGAAGGGCAAGCGCGCCACATTGAAGCGAGCTGGCCCGGCAAGCGTCCCGACGAGCAGCTTGATCACTACCTTCTGGAGAGCCCGCAAGAAGACGTGACGCACAGCGATCTGTGGCGCGTTCTTCGTATTCAATCTGAATTTGTCAACGGATTTGGAACCCTAGCCGGTACCGGCGAAGCGATTGCAGTTTTTGGCTCCGCACGCACAGATCCCCAGAGCCCCTACTACAAGATGGCGTATCGTATTGGCGCCCGACTAGCCGAGGCTGGAATTACCACCATCACTGGTGGGGGGCCAGGCGCCATGGAAGCGGCTAACAAAGGTGCGGCCGAGAATGACGGAATCTCCATTGGTCTGGGCATCGAGCTTCCTTTCGAGACCGGCCTGAACTCCTCGGTGAACAAGGGGCTGAATTTCCGCTACTTCTTCGTTCGCAAGACGATGTTCGTCAAATACTCGCAAGGTTTCATCGTCCTGCCTGGCGGATTTGGTACCTTGGATGAACTCTTCGAAGCCCTGACCTTGGTGCAGACGCAGAAGATCACCAGCTTCCCGATTGTCTTGGTGGGAACCAAATACTGGGGTGGCCTCGTCGATTGGCTGACCAATACCTTGGCTGCTGAACGAGCGATCTCGCCCAAGGATTTGGACCTGTTCATGGTGACCGATGATCCCGACGAGGCTGTCGACTTTGTGTTGAATGCAGGGAAGAAGAAGACCGATTCGAAAGACGCGCTCTAGGGGAGTACATGCCGTTCTTATTGATCCTGATTGCACTTCTGTTGGTTGGTGCCGTGGCCTTATTATTTTTAAGCCAGCGGAAAAAACTCGGCACCGGTCGACACTTTGAATCTTCTAATGAACCGGTAGTGGGCCTGGTTGAGCATCAAGCGTCACTGCCACCGGTGTTGCTGCCCGAGCATCCTCGCGCCGATCATATCGACAAAGTTCGCTTTTCGCTGGGGTTGCGTGGCTATCGATGCGATCAAGTGGATGAAGTTCTCGATGTGCTTGCGGCAGAAATTACTAGCCTTGAAAATACGATTCGTGACCTGCAGTCACGGCGTGTGATTAGCGACACGAGCGAAAATTAGTAATAATAGAAGATAAGAGTCCCAACTCAGCCGGGAATATCGGTGGAGCATGGACAACGCAAGCGGTAGTGCGTGACGCAAAAGCTCGTCACGCTCGTTAGCCCAGACGAAGGGAACAGCTTAATGGCTGCAATGAAGCCACGCACCGGCGACGGAGCAATGGAAGTTGTCAAAGAGGGCCGGAGCCTCATCCTACGCCTACCAATTGATGGCGGGGGACGGCTTGTTGTTGAGCTGAATAGCGCTGAAGCGACTGAGCTACGTGATTGCCTGCTCAAAGTCACTGACTAAACTTTCCTGATTGCCCGCAGCGATCGTACTTAAGGACCGACAAAAGCGTCGGTCCTTTTGGCATTTCTAGCGAGTTTTAGCGGTAGGCTGTGGCAACACTGTAGCGACGAACAAACCCTGCTCGCTGGGGAACAGGTGCGTCTGCAGCCGTGGGTCTTCGCGAAGCATTCGCAAAGCATCTCGGGTCATCACCGTAGAAGTACGACGTACGGCGGGTTTGGCCAGTCGGTGATCGTCAAAAGCATTGTTTAGGATGATCACACCACCGACACCAACAATGCGCTTAGCTTCGGCAACATATTCAAGTAGTAGCTCTGCGCCGGCATCGATTAGCACCAGATCGTAGGCGTGATCAGCTAGCCGTGAGAGAACATTTTCTGCACGTTCGTTGATGATCCTCGCCCGTGCCAATGGGATACCGGATTCTCGCAATCCTTGACGCATGGCATTTGCATGTTCTAAATCGGACTCGATGGCAGTCAGCGTCAAGGAAGGGCCGACGGCTTCAAGCATTGCCAAGGACGCGACTCCTACTCCGGACCCGATCTCCACCGCGCTACGTGGCCGACGCAAGGTGCACAGCAACTGCAACATGGACCGCCCTGCCGGATCGATGCACCGCACGCCTAAATCCTCTGCGCGTTCACGAACCTGCGCCACGTGCTCAGGCTCGGTGACGTGGTTCTGAGCATAGGTCCAGCTCGCAAAGAGTTCTGGATTCATCGAAGGCATGGGTAGTGGTCCTCAATAAGGTTGTCTGATTTCGTCCACTACTAATCGTACCCAGCGTGGACAGCGAAGTTGTTCAGCTTGATAGTTCTCCCGCAGGGGATTCTTAGCTTCAGCTCAGCTTGTCGCCACATACTTGAAGAGTGAACAATGTACTTAGTGATTCAGTCTCTGCCTCTGCGGCACAGGAAACCACGACGCCTACGTGGGACCAGATGGTCCAAGAACATGGCGAACAAGTTTTCCGACTGGCCTACCGTCTGACCGGTAACCGCCAAGATGCTGAAGACCTATCCCAGGAAGCATTCGTTCGCGCGTTCAAAGCCTTGGACAAGTACACCCCAGGCACCATGGGTGGGTGGTTGCACCGCATTACCACCAATATTTTCTTGGATCAGGCCCGCCGCAAAAGCAAAATCCGTTTTGATGCTTTTGCAGAGGGTGCCGAAGAGCGGCTGCCAGGCAGTGTGATCACTCCCGAACGCTACTTCGAATTCAACAACCTTGACGTTGACGTTCAAGAAGCCTTGCGCTCATTGTCTCCCGAATTCCGCGCGGCCATTGTGCTGTGCGACATGGAAGGTTTCTCCTATGAAGAGGTTTCGCGCATTCTTGACGTAAAGCTTGGAACGGTTCGTTCGCGAATTCACCGAGGCAGGGCCATGCTCCGTGATGCGCTGGCTCACCGCAACCCGGCCAACCGTCCGCCAAAGACCATGTCGCTACCGAGGATTCCACGAGGTTTGCGCGCAGCAAACTAAGCGTTGCTGTTGGCTGAGCGTCACAGGACATGTGGCGCGGTGACTTCGTGAGTTTGTCCGAGACAAGGTAATCTTTTTACGTGGATCTTTTTGGAATCAATGGTAGCGAGTTCATTGTTCTCGCAGTGCTCGCGGTAGTCATTCTTGGCCCCGAAAAGTTGCCTGAATATGCCAAAAAACTTGCCAACCTTGTCAAAGAGGTGCGGCGCATGGCCAACGGTGCCAAAGAGCAGCTGCGCGAAGAGGTCGGCGACGAAGTTGCTGACATTGACTGGAAAAAGCTGGATCCCCGACAATACGATCCACGCCGCATCATCAAAGAAGCTCTCATTGATGAGTTTGATGACGCCGTCAACGTAGCAAAGGAAAAGCCCAGTACGCAGGTAGCGCCCGCTCCGGTACGAACCGCCATCGAAACCCAGACTCAAAAGCAGGCTCCGCTAGCAGATAATGAAGCGGCTCCCTTTGATTCTGAAGCTACCTAAAGCCTTCGCCTAGAACGACATTGGCAGCGATCGCCCGGCTAGTCCGCGCGGTCGCTGAACTAGTTTGCTGACCAAATCTCCCAAAGCGGCGGCCGCGGGTGAAGTAGGGTCACTGAGCACTACAGGCTTTCCCTGATCAGAACCGATTCGCACCGATTCTTCCAACGGAACCTGCGTCAGCAGTTCGACGCCATAACCAAGCTGGCTGGTCAAGGAAGCGCTGAGTTTAGTCCCTCCTCCAGAGCCAAACACCTCCATGCGTGTGCCATCAGGCAATTGCAGGAAGCTCATATTTTCTACTACGCCGATGACCTTTTGATTAGTCTGTAAGGCAATCGTTCCGGCTCGTTCTGCGACTTCGGTAGCGGTGGATTGAGGCGTAGTGATCACCAGCAGTTCACTGTTGGGCAACAGCTGCGATACGGAGATCGCCATGTCACCGGTGCCAGGGGGCAAGTCTAAGAATAGGTAGTCCAAATCGCCAAAGTAGACATCGGAGAGGAACTGTTCCAGAGCGCGGTGAAGCATGGGACCGCGCCAAATCACGGGCTGATTTGAATCCAAGAACATGCCGATGGAAATGACCTTCACACCATGTGCCACCGGCGGAAGGATCATCTCATCCATGCGCGTCGGGTTTTGCGTAATGCCCATCAAAGAAGGGATAGAGAACCCGTGAACATCTGCGTCGATCAGTCCAACCTTCAAGCCTTGGGCAGCCAGTAACGTGGCAAGATTGGCGGTGATTGAGGACTTTCCGACACCACCTTTTCCGCTGGCTACAGCAATGACGCGAGTCAGCGACTGCGGGTCAGAAAACGGTGTTCGTCGGCTTGCTAAGCGTTCGCGTAAGGCTGCACGTTGTTCTGGATCCATGACACCTAGAGTTACCTGGACGTCATGGACTCCTGGCACGCTAAGTGCTGCTGTACTCACGTCTTTTTCGATAGTTGAACGCATGGGGCATCCAGCAACAGTCAATAAGATCGTGACGTGCGCGGTACTACCGACCAGCTGGGCGGAATCCACCATATCTAGTTCGGTGATGGGGCGGCGTAGCTCTGGGTCATTGACCTTGGCTAGAGCCTCAATCAGTTCAGGTGAATTGCTCACTTGTTGTTGGACTTCCGCTTCTTTGACTGCTGGGCACTAACCGTTTCCATCAGCCCGGTCTGTGGCGATGAGTTCTTAGCGCTGTTCTTTTTCTTGGCGCGAAGATGCAATTCTTCGCCTTCAGTGGTTTCCAACAGTTCCTCGAGAACATTGCGAAGCTCGGAACGAACGTAGTCGCGTGTTGCAACGTCACGAAGTGCCAAGCGTAGGGACGCCAGCTCTCGGGTGAGGTATTCGGTGTCGTAAAGGTTACGCTCTGCACGGGCGCGGTCTTCGGACAGCGAGACGCGGTCACGGTCATCCTGACGATTCTGCGCCAACAACAGCAGCGGAGCAGCATAGGAAGCCTGCAAGGAGAGCATCAACGTCAACGCGGTGAAGCCGATAGCAGCATCGTCAAAACGCCAGCTCAAAGGCGCCACAGAGTTCCAAATCAGCCAGAAGGCACAGAACACCGTCATGTACAGCAGGAACTGAGGAGTACCCATGAAGCGGGCAAACTTCTCCGTCACCGAACCAAAAAGGTCGGGATTGGGGGAGAACTTGGGCCAGAAC
>Ga0308157_10003559_pt1 | contig 22383 bp, 20 predicted proteins | sample PhyBR1_FD_201035 | JGI IMG/M metagenome (GOLD analysis project Ga0308157, IMG submission 201035) | Phyllosphere microbial communities from UC Gill Tract Community Farm, Albany, California, United States - DLSLB.R1 | ecosystem: Host-associated > Plants > Phyllosphere > Unclassified | place: USA...
GTCGAACACGTCGAACACGCGCACGTCCGGGTTGTACACCGGCAGGTCCTTGCGCTCCTTGAACGACAGGCCGTACAGCTTGCCGGCGGCGTAGAACACGCCGTTGGTCAGCACGTTGTTCAGCTCGAAGTAAGGCTTGAGCTGGTTCTCGTCGAAGGCGAAGCGCTGGGCGCGCACCTTGTCGGTGTAGAAGGCCCAGTCGGAGGCGTCGATCTGGAAGCCGCCCTTGTCGGCGTCGACCACGGCTTGCAGGTCGGCCGCTTCCTTCTTCGCGTTGTTGACGGCCGGCTTGGCCAGCTCGCCCAGCAGCTTGTTGACGGCGGCGGTGTCGTGCGCGGTCTGGTCTTCCAGAGAATAGGCGGCGAAGTTGGCGTAGCCCAGCAGGGCGGCTTTCTCGGCGCGCGCCTTGGCGATCTTCAGCACCACTTCGCGGCTGTCGAACTCGCCGCCGTGGCTGCCGCGTGCCAGCGAAGCGGCCATCAGGCGCTCGCGCACGGCGCGGTTGGTCAGCACCGCCAGCGGCGGCTGGCCGCTGGTGTTGACCAGCGCCACCAGGAACTTGCCGTCCATGCCCTTGGCCTTGGCGGCTGCCGCGGCGGCGTCGATGGCGGCGTCGGTCATGCCGGCCAGCTCCTCGCGGGTGTCGACCACCAGCGCCGAGGCGTTGGTTTCCTTCAGCACGTTCTGGGTGAAGGTGGTTTGCAGCGTGGCGATGGCGCCGTTGATGGCCTTCAGTTTTTCCTTGTCGGCGTTCGACAGCTTGGCGCCGGCGCGCACGAAATCGGTGTGGTAGCGTTCCAGCAGATGCTTGGATTCGGCGTCCAGCTTGAGCTTGTCGCGGTTGTCGTACAGCGACTTCACGCGCGCGTACAGCTTGGGGTTCAGGTAGATGGCGTCGCCGTGGGCGGCCAGCTTGGGCGACATCTCGCTGTCGATCGCGTCGAGCTTGTCGTTGGTGTTGGCGCCCTGCAGGTTGCCGAAGGTGGTCTGCACGCGGGTCAGCAGCTCGCCGGATTTTTCCATGGCGACGATGGTGTTCTCGAACGTGGCCGGCTTCTTGTTGTTGGCGATCGCCTCGATTTCCTTCAGCTGGATGCGCATGCCCTCGACGAACGCCGGCTGGAAGTGCTCGTCCTTGATCTTGTCAAATGCCGGATAGTGGAACGGCAGCGTGCTGGCCGTGGCCAGCGGATTGCCGGCCAGCGCAGCGGCCGGAGCGGCCAGCACGGTCGAGGAGAAGGCCAGGCCGAGGGCGGCCGCAATGATGAGCATTTGAGGACGGGACATGTGGGTATCTTTCATAAACGCCGGGGAAAAATGCTGACGCGACAAAGCGCAGCATGGAAGCGCAAGATCATATCAGGGTGATATGGCGGCAGTCACTGGCAAAAAATGCTGCACTGCACTTGATCGGAAAGCGGGTGCTTTTCCCGAAGAATACTTTGTCGAAATGGCATTTTTGCGGCTACACTGAGGTTCCGTTGCAACATGGCCGCAGAAATGAACACTCAACAGCTGAAACGACATTGCCGGCAATATCCTGGCGCGGTGGAAAGCCTGCACGGCGAGCCGTCGAACATCCTGGTCTACAAGGTCGAGGACAAGACCTTCGCCTACTTCAAGACCAGCGAGCCGGAACAGTGGCGCTTCAGCGTGCGGGTGACGCCGGACCGTTTCCTGGAGCTGACCGACATGCCGGGCGTCAAACCGGCCCGCTACATGGGCCGCTTTCATTGGGTGACCATCGTCGACGTCGGCAAATTCCCGGCCGACTACCTGGCCGAACTGGTGGCCGGCTCCTACCGCCGCGCGGTGGAATCGCTGAGCAAGGCCAAACAAAAAGCGCTGGCAGCGCACGATGGATCAGGAGAGCAACATGAAAAATAACCGCACGAAACGTCTCATCCCGTTGGCCGGCCTGCTGGCCGCGGGCTGTTGCGCCGCCGCCGTCTCCGTCGCCACCTTCAAGCAGGTGATGCCGCCGCCCGGCCTGTACCAGATCGATAGCGACGGCACGCTGCGCATGCCTGACGCCGGCACCAGCGCCCGCCAGCAAACGGACGGCGCCAGCGGCGACGTCTCGACCACCACCACCAGTCCCGGCGGCAAATCTCAGCGGAACTTCAAGGGCAACGGCCCGATCCGCCTTTGCCTGCCCGCGCAAGCCAAAGGCACGCCGGTGCTGCCGCCGGCCGTGGGCGCGGCCGCCTGCAAGACGCTGTCGACCACCGGCAGCGCCGACGGCATCGTCCACATCGCCCAGTGCGCCAGCGGCCGCTACCAGCTGACCGTGCGGCGCCTGAGCGAAACCACCTGGGAATTCATCGACCGGATGGACCTGGCGCCCACGCCCGGCGCACCGAACCTGGAAGCGCTGCGGCCGATGATGGAGCAGATGGCGAAGAACGGCACGCCGGAAGAGCGCGCCAAAGCCCAGCAGGCGCTGGCGACGCTGCCGCAGCAGCAGGCCAAGATGGATGCCGGGCGCGCCCAGGCGATGGCGGCCATGGCCAAGGCCCAAGCCGACGCCAAGACGCCGGAGGAAGCGGCCGCCGTTGCCAAGGCCATGCAGGCGATGGGGCAGACCGGCATCCGCATGCAAGCCGACGCCCGCCGGGTATGGACCCGCATCGGCGAACACTGCAGCAACTGAGTCAGCGGTGTTCGAAGCGGCGGTCCGGGATGAACGAGTGTCGCTCTAGCGTGCGCTCAGCAAGACCGGGCAAAAGGCGCTGGCCCAACAATCCGCTGCAGCGTGAGCTACTTGCACACAAACTCCACGACTTCCTTGATGACGCCATTAGCGGACTGACTGGACAAGGTGCATTCAGTCGCGTTCTCAGCCACTTGCCTGAACAACTTGAGCGTGGCCCCGCCGCCTCCATATCCGCAATACATCCACTTCGTATAACCGTGAGGCACGTCGAAGCTCCAATGCTGCGTCTCCCTGGATTGCTTGCCCACTTTGCGGCTTGTTCCGCCATCCGGCACTAGAAAGGCCGACTCCGCAGGCGGACCATGCAACATTCCGCCTTCCGTCAGATAGACCGGGCGCAGCATGTGAAGCTGCCAGCCTGCGGGTGGCCGATTCGGCTGCACGGCATCCGGCTCCAGCCGCGCCGGGCAGATCACATGTTGTTCAGCGCCGAACACGCACCCCGTGCCGAGAAAGCTGAAAGCGATGGCTAGTCGAATGATGGGCTTCATCGTTCTATGACAAAAAAGGCTAATGCATTATCGCTGGGCAGCCTGAACGTACCGTCAGCATTAAATTGCTGGCGAGGCGGAGGAATCCGAATCAACCTGGCCGAGATTACACCCTTTTTCTTCCATTGATCGACAACCCAAATACCGCCCGGCATGACCTTTAGTACGATCGCCGCGTGGTTACCATGATCCCATCCAGGATACTTTCCATCCACAAAGGTCGCGATAGCCGTGCCACGCGCCACCTTGTTACCCAGACTGAGCACATTGCCACCAGCACGCCAAGCCGATGTAGGAACGCCCTTCAGTCCGGGCACATAGTGCTTGATGAGGTCAACGCAACCGCCGTCGCCAACCAAAGGCAGTGGCGGGTCTTTGTCCAGCGAACCGACGTCCTTGAAAATGAAAGGCATAGATCCTCCTTGTGGGGATAATACGTTTCATTGTTCGTCCCGCTGACGCCGGATACCTTAAGCCGGAACAAAGACCGGCAAACACCTCGTTAAGAAAAAATACCAATTCCAGTCATTGTCGGACCTCGAAGCGACGATCCGGAATAAACCAGACCATCGCCACCACCACATAGACCGCGAAGCCGGCCATCGGTTCCCACAGCGACAGGCCGATGCCGATCAAATACAGCAGCGTGGACAGCTTGCCCTTGCGGTCCTGGCCCAGCGCGAGCCGCAGCGCCTCGTTGTTCGCCGCGAGGCACTTCGCCAGCACATAGTAGGAGACACTGGACATGAACAGGATGAAGCCATAGCAGGCCAGCGGTAGTGCGGCGAAATGGTTCTCGCCCATCCAGCCCGTCACGAACGGCACCAGCGACAGCCAGAACAGCAGATGCAGATTGCCCCACAGCGCGCCGCCGGTGATCTTGCTGACGGTGTGGATGAGGTGATGATGGTTGTTCCAGTAGATGCCGACATACACAAAGCTCAGCACATAGCTGAGAAACACCGGCCACAAAGGCTGCAACGCCGCCCAGTCCGCGCCATGCGGCACCTTCAGTTCCAGCACCATGATGGTGATGATGATGGCGATCACGCCATCGCTGAATGCTTCCAACCTGCCTTTACCCATGCGCCGCTCCCTGTCAATCGACGCATTGTGATTCAACTTGTACCTGCACGCAACTCCTCCAGAAGCCTCATCCATCCTGGAGGAAAATATTTTTCACAGGCGTGTCGATTTTGTGTACCGTCAGGCGTCGTAGGGATGAAACACCGGTTGCCTATTCCACTCCACCAAGGAAACGCTATGAAAAATCAGATCATCCTCAACCTGCCCGTGAAGAATCTGGACAAATCCCGGGCCTTCTTTTCAGCGCTCGGCTTCAGCTTCGATCCCCGCTTCAGCGGCGAGAACGCGGCGTTCATGAGCATCGTCGACGACACCATCCAGGCCATGCTGACGACCGAGCCCTTCTTCCAGTCCCTGATCGACAAGCCCCTTGCAAATGCGAAGGAAGCCAACGAGCTCGTCATCTGCCTGAATTGCGACAGCCGCGAAGAGGTGGACAGCCTGATCGCCAAGGCCACCGCCGCCGGCGCCCGCATACCGCATCCGCCCGAGGACAACGGTTTCATGTACGACCAGGGCTTCGAGGACATCGACGGCCACCTGTGGAACCTGGTCTGGACGGCGCCGGAAGCCTAGTCCCGAATCAGCGGCATCCCGGCAAGGACACCTCGACCGCCGCGCCGCCGGCCACCACGCGCACACCCTTGCTGGCCGGCGCGGCCGCGCAGCGCACCACGAACGCCTGTTCGCGGCGCATGCCGGGGAAGCTGCCCTCCATCGGCGCGATCGCCAGCTTGCCGCCGGCCTGGGTCCAGGTGATGCGGCGGGTCGCCCGCTCGCCCTTGTCATAGCCCGGGCCGTCGCCGGCATCGTCGTACAGTTCGACGCTGCCGTCGCGGCCGGGATAGACGCGCAGCTCCATCGGCTGTTCGCTCCGTTGGTCCGCATACTGCAGCACCGGCCCCAGCGGCAGGATGCTGCCGGCGCGGGCGAACAGCGGGATGGTCGCGATGTCGGCCTTGGCGGCGATGACCTTGCCGCCGGCGTAGCGCTTGCCGGTCCAGAAATCGAACCAGTCGTTCTGCGCCGGCAGGTAGACGGTGCGCACGTCCGTGTGCGGCGTCATCACCGGCGCCACCATCAGCGCCTTGCCGAACATGTACTGGTCGGCGGTGGCCACCGCCTGCGCGTCGGCGCGGAAGTCCATCGCCAGCGCGCGCATCATCGTGCCGTTGCGGCTGGTGACGTCCCATGACGCCGAATAAATGTACGGCAGCAGGCGGTAGCGCAGCTGCGTCACGTCGCGCAGGATCTGTTGCGTGGCCGGGCTGAAGCGCCAGATCTCCTTGCCGTCGCCGGTGCCGTGGACGCGGAACATCGGATTGAAGGCGCCGAACTGGTACCAGCGCGTGTACAGCTCGGCATATTCAGGATCGGTCGGCTTGCCGCCGAAGAAGCCGCCGATGTCGGCCGACCAGTAGGGGATGCCGCTGAGCGTGAAGTTCAGCGCGGCCGGCAGCTGGGCGCGGAAAACGTCCCAGGTGCCCATGGTGTCGCCGGACCAGGTGATGGCCGCGTTGCGCTGCTGGCCGCTGTAGGCCGAGCGGGTCAGGATGAAAGGCCGCTTGGCCGGCGCGGCTTGCGTCGAACCTTCGAACACGGCCGTCGTGTGCAGCAGCGGATAGGCGTTGTAGACCTGCGCGCCGGGGCCGGCGGCGGTGGTGACGTCGCGCATCTGGCCCCACCAGCCGCCCAGTTCGGCCTCGCTGGCGTCCAGCCACCAGCCGTCCCAGCCGGCGGGGGCCAGCGTGCGGTTGATCTGCTCCCAGTACAGCTGGCGGCCGCGCGGCGAATAGGCGTCGTACCAGCGGCCCTTGCCGGCCGGGTAGACGTTGTTGTACAGCTCGGGATACAGCACGCCCGCCTTCTCCAGCTCGGCCGTGTTGCGCGTGCCGGCGTCAAAGCGGGCCCAGACGGAGATGATGGCGTGCACGTTCTGCGCGTGCAGCCGGTCGAGCATGCCTTTCGGGTCCGGATAGCGCGCCGGGTCCATCTGGTGCTCGCCCCAGGCGCCAGGCTGCCAGTATTGCCAGTCCTGGACCACCGCGTCCAGCGGCACCTTCATCGCGCGGTAGCGCGCGGCGATGTCGAGCAGCTCGGCCTGGTTGGCGTAGTGTTCCTTCGATTGCCACAGGCCCCAGGTCCAGCGCGCCATCATCGGTGCGCGTCCGGTCAGTTCGCGGTAGCCGGCCACCACCTCGTCCAGCTCGGGGCCGAGGATGAAGTGGTAATCGGAGCCCTGTCCCGCCTCGGAGCGGATGACGAGCGGATACGGCCCGGCCGGCAACCCGGCGTCGACCTGCGTGACCGAGGCGTTGTTCCACAGGATGCCGAAGCCTTCCGGCGTGGTCAGCATCGGCACCGCCACGTCGCGGTTGGCCTGCTGCAGGCGCACGGTCGTGCCGCGATAATCCAGCTTGCCGTTCTGGTGCTGCCCCAGCCCGTAGACCGGGCCGGAATAATCGAATCCCTGCATGACGCCGGCCTTGGAGGCGTCGCGCCCGGCCTCGGCCAGCAGTTGCTTGCCTTGCGCGTCGAAGAAGCTGACGCCGCCGCCGGCCTTGGCCACGCGCACCGACAGGGCCTTCGTCGCCAATTGGTAGTAGTCCGCTGTTTCAGAGAGGGTCCAGTCCACGCTGCCCGGGCGGGCGATCACGGCCGGGTTGTAGTTGCCGTTCCACGGCGCCGCCGGGCCGGACAGCACGTGCACGATGCGCTCGCTCCACGGCTCGATCCGCACGGTGCCCTGGGCGGTGGTCACCGTCAGGCCGCTGGCGCTCTTGGCCGCGGCGGAAACAGCCGGCGCGGCACTCTGCGCGAAGGCGGGCATCGACGCCGCGCACAGCGAGGCGATGGCAAGCGCGATGGCGGCGCGCGGAAGATTTTTCGTCATGACAGTCCCCATATTGAAGAGCACACATTCTATCGGCACATGCGCCCGTCAAAAATCCATGCCGATGGATTTCCTCAATAATGTTGGCCCCTTTGGCCATTTTCGTAATTGCTCCACGGCGGACAAGATCGCAGAATCCGCCCTGCCCCCCTAAAGATGAGGATTCATGATGGCAAAATTCCGCACCGTCTCGCCCCTGCTGGCGCTTTCCCTCGGCTGCATCGGCCTGTCCGCGCAGGCGGCTGAACTCGGCCTGGCAAAGCTGTTCTCCGACCACGCGGTGCTGCAGCGCGACCAGCCCATCGCCGTCTGGGGCACGGCCGGCGCCGGGCGCCAGCTGACCGTGAAGCTTGGCGGCCAGACGATCACCGCCAGCGCGGACGCGCAAGGCAAGTGGCGCGCCGAGCTGCCCCCGCAACCGGCCGGCGGCCCGTACGCGCTGACGGTGACGTCGGACGGCCGGACGGTCAGCCGCAGCGACCTGCTGGTTGGCGACGTCTACCTGTGCTCGGGCCAGTCCAACATGGAGTTCGCCGTGCGCGCCTCGACCAACGCCATGGGCGCCACCTACGGCGCACGTAACGACAGCCTGCGCTACCTGAACATCGAGAAAGACAGCGCGGCCGCGCCGCAGGACGAGTTCAAGGGCAAGGTGGCGTGGACGCCGCTGACGCCGGAATCGGTCGGCGACGCCTCGGCGGTCTGCTACTACATGGCGCGCACGCTGCAGGCGCGCTACAAGATCCCGGTCGGCATGATCCACGCCAGCTGGGGCGGCACCGCGATCCAGAGCTGGATCGGGGCCGAATCGCTGCGCGGCTTCGGCGACTATGCGGCGGGCGTGGCCGCCGTGGCGCAATACGGCGTCGACCCGGCCGAGGGCATGCGCGCCGAGGAAGCGCGCAACGAGGCGTGGTGGCGCGCGCACGACCCGGCCGCCGCAGCGCAACACGCGTGGGCCGCGCCGGACTTCGACGATGCCGCCTGGCCCACCATCACCCCGTCCGGCTCGTGGAAGGACAGCGGCCTGGCAGGCTTCAAGGACTTCGACGGCGTGGCCTGGTACCGCACCGCCGTCACGCTGACCGAGGCGCAGGCCAAGGCGGCCAACTCGCTGCGGCTGGGCCCGGTCGACACCTACGACAGCACCTGGGTCAACGGCGTGCGCGTGGGCGGCGCCAGCACCTCGTGGATCTGGCGCGAGTATGCCGTGCCGGCCGGCGTGTTCAAGCCCGGACGCAACGTGATCGCCATGCGCGTGCTGAGCGGAGGACAGGGCGGTGGCCTGTCGGGTTCGCCTGACAGCCGCGTGATCGGCACCACGGATGGCCAGGCGATCGCGCTGCCGGCCGCCTGGAAGGTCCAGCGCGGCAGCGCCCTGCGCAACCTGGCCGTGCCGCCGGCGCCGTGGGACTGGCCAAACAGCCTGACCACCCTATACAACGGCATGATCGCTCCGCTGGTCGGCTACAAATTCAAGCTGGTGGCGTGGTACCAGGGCGAAGCCAACGCGGGTGCCGGGCAGGAATACCGCGCGCTGCTGCCCTTGCTGATGCGCGACTGGCGCCAGCGCTTCGGCCAGCCGGAGCTGCCCTTCCTGGTCGCGCAGCTGACCTCGTTCGCCGGCACGGCCAAGGCGCCCGGCCAGTCCAGCTGGGCCGAGCTGCGCGACGCGCAGGCCGAGGCGGTGGCGCGCGACGCCCATGCGGGCCTGGCCGTCACGCTCGACGTCGGCGACCGCTTCGACATCCATCCGACGCAGAAGACCGTGGTCGGCGAACGGATGGCGCGCGCGGCGCGGGCCGTGGCCTATGGCGAGAAGATCGCGCCCGGCAGCCCGTCCCCGGTCTCCGCGCGGCAAAGCGGCAAGGACATCGTCATCACCTTCCGCGACACGGGCGGCGGCCTGGTGACGTACTCGTCCGACCGCGCCATCGGCTTTGAAGTATGCGCGGGCACCAGCTGCCGCTACGCCGACGCCCGCGCGGCCGGCGACACCGTGGTCCTGCCCGGCGCCGCCGCGGCCAACGTCACGCACGTCCGCTACGGCTGGGCCGACGCGCCGTTCGTGAACCTGTTCAGCGGCGACGACCTGCCGGTCGGCACCTTCCAGCTCGACACAACAAAATAAACCGGAGACCAATATGCAAACGACTTTCCGCCGGCCGCCGCGCCTGGCCCTGATCACCCTGGTGCTGGCCGCCGCCTCGCTGCACGCGGCGGCCGATCCGCTGGCCCCGACCGCGCGCTGGAGCGCCTACACCGCCGGCCGCGCTTCGACGCCGCCGATGGGATGGAGCAGCTGGAACGCCTTCGGCACCGACATCGACGAAGCCAAGATCCTCGGCTCGGCCCAGCGCATCGCCGACAGCGGCCTGGCCGCGCGCGGCTACCGCTACATCAACATCGACGACGGCTGGGCGGCGCGCCGCCAGATGCCGGACGGCCGCCTGCTGATACGGGCCGAACGTTTTCCGTCGTCCGTGCAGGGCGGCAGCTTCCGCCCGCTCACCGACAAGCTGCATGCGATGGGGCTCAAGGCCGGCATCTATTCCGACCTCGGCCGCAACACCTGCTCGCAAGCGTATTCCGGCGTCGACACCGACCTGCCGAAGGGCAGCGTGCTGGAACGGGAGATCGGCCTGTACGGCCATATCGACCAGGACATCAACCTGTTCTTCGGCGACTGGGGTTTCGACTTCATCAAGGTCGACGGCTGCGGCCTGCGCGCTTATGGCGCCGACAGCGCCAAGGTCCGCTCCGGCCAGTACCGCGCGCTGAAGCCGGTGCTGGACCTGGAATCGGTCAGCCGTTCCGACATCCCGGCGGTGCAGGCGGAATTCACGCAAATCAACGCGGCGCTGAAACGCAACAAGCCGGACGGCGACTTCCTGCTGTCGCTGTGCATCTGGGGCGCCGCCGACGTGCGCGCCTGGGGCAAGAACTACGGCAACCTCTCGCGCACCAGCGACGACATCACGCCATCGTGGTCGCGCTTGCTGACCAATTTCGACAGCGCGGCACGGCGCGAATTGTATGGCCATCCGGGCAGCTGGAACGACCCCGACATGCTGTACATCGGCAAGGGCGACTTCGACGCCGACCATCTGGTGGAAGCGCGCTCGCACTTCACGCTGTGGGCCATGCTGAACTCGCCGCTGATGCTGGGCGCCGACCTGCGCACCATGGCGCAGCCGCTGATGGACATCGTCGGCAATGCCGACATCATCGCGGTCAACCAGGACCCGGCCGGCAACCAGGCGGTGCTGGCCTATGACGCGGACGACCTGGAGATCCTGGTCAAGCCGCTGGCCTCGGGGCAGAAAGCGGTGGCGATCTTCAACCGCGGGCTGGCGCCGATCGACGTCGACCTGACCGCCGAACAACTGAAGTTCCGCAATGACGCGCCGGTCAAGCTGACGGACCTGTGGACCAAGGCGGACAGCACGTTCACCAACGAGACCAAGCTGCGCGTGATGCCGCGCGAGACGCGGATCTTCCGTGTCAGCGGTGAGCGGGCGCTGGCCCAGGGCGTTTATCTTTCGGAACAGCCGGGCAGCGTGAACCCGGCGGTCGATGGCGTCGTCAGGCCGCAGGCGGATCCGACGATCTTCCGCTCGTCGGCCGGCTGGACCGGCACCAAGGGTCCGGGCGAACGGCCGATGTACGCCGGCTGGGGCGGCGCGCGCGCCGACAGCACGCCCTACGGCCAGGTCATGCAGATCGCCGGCACGCGTTACGCTTCCGGCATCGGCATCCTGGTCAATTCCCGGCTGGAGGTGCGCAACCAGGGCTACCGCCGGCTGAGCGCGCAGGTGGGTGTGGACGATTCCGCGCAGGACCGCAAGCACGACGTCACGTTCATGATCTACGGCGACGGCAAGCTGCTGGCCAAGAGCAAGCCGCTGCGCTGGGGCCAGCCGGCGCAAGCCTTGAACGCCGACGTGGCCGGCGTCCGCATGGTCGAACTGGTGGCGCGCAGCGCGGCCGGCACCAATGAGCAATTGCCGGTCAGCTGGGGCAACGCCGCCTTGCTCTCGTCCGGCCGATCGGACTAAGGGCATGATCGCGGCGGTCTGAGCAGGCCCGGCCGCCGCGCAACTGTCACATATTTCATCGCCGGGCCGCAGTACCGTGGCGACATGCGTCAATCGTGTGCGCTATGCCGCGCACGCGCGCAGGCGTAAAGTGGTGGATGCCGCCAAGGAGCCCGCCATGAATGGCAACAACCAACCACAGCAGGAACAGCACCAACAGTTCGTTCATGTCGATGCCCAGTTCGCTCGTATCGACGCCCATTTCGCTCGCGTGCACGAACAGCTGATGCAGATACGCACCACGGATTTCCGCATCCTGTTGAGCATCAGCCTCACCACAGCCCTGGGCACCCTCAGCCTGATCATCAAGGTCTACGGCCTGCTCTAGCACCTCACTCGCGGATCTCCGGCTCCACCAGCTGCCCCAGCAATTGCAGCGATTCCTGCCAGCCGAGATAGCACGCTTCGGCCGGGATCATCGCCGGTATGCCTTCCTGCACCACCTTCAACTCCACGCCGCAGAACACCTCGCGCAGGGTCACCGTGGTTTGCATGGTGCCGGGCAGGTTGGGGTCGTCGAACTTGCCGGTGTAGACCAGGCGCTGGTTCGGCACCAGTTCCAGGTACTCGCCGCCGAAGTGGTGGCCGCCGCCGGTGGTGAAATTCGTGAACGACATCCGATAGCCGCCACCCACCTTGGCATCCAGCGCGTGCACTTTGCCGGTGAAGCCGTGCGGCGGCAGCCATTTGGCCAGCGCGTCGGCATCCAGGAAGGCCCGATAAACGCGCTCAGCCTTGGCCTTGAACACGCGGTGCAGTTGTACAGTATTCGTAGTCATGATCGTATCTCCAAAATAAGTCAGAGGACGTCCCTCTATAAGCCACGACGAACGACGGTCCGCGAATTCGACACGCCGCGCCTATCCTGTCAGTAATAGACAAATATTTAGTGAGCGCCTATCCTGCATGTTTTCAAATTTGAAATATTAAGGATACGCCATGAGGCAGATTTTTTCCACCTGGCCGCTGCTGGCCGTGGCGCTCGGCGCCGCTGTCTCGTTGAACGCCGGCGCGGCGCAACCGCGCACGCTGGCCGTCGCTGATTTCAACACCTGCGCCAAGCCGGCCTGGCCGAAAGAGGCGCTGCGCAAAGAACAGACCGGCACGGTGACACTGTCCTTCCTGATCGACGCCGACGGCGGTGTCGCCGACAGCAAGATCGTCCGTTCCAGCGGCTTCCCGCTGCTCGACGACGCGGCAGTGTCCGCCGTGCGCATGTGCCACTTCAAGCCCGGTACCGCGGACGGCAAGCCCGTCAGCGCCTGGATGCAGATGCAATACGTCTGGACCCTGGAGGGCGGCTCCCGGCCGCACGTCGACCAGGCCAGCGTGAACCGGTACCGCGAGGCCGCGCTGGCCGGCGATGCCGAGGCGCTGTACCAGCTGGCCAAGGCCTACAGCAACGGCGCGGCCAACCAGGCGACGACCCTGCAACAGTTCCGCGAGACGCTCGACAAGAACATGGCGGACGCGCAGTTCGAGCTCGGCCGTCGGCTGTCGACCGGAACCGACGCGCCCAAGGACCTGGTCGAAGCAACGGCCTGGTATCGCAAAGCCGCCGAAGCCGGCATGGCGGAAGCGCAAGTTGTAGTGGGCTACCGTTACGAACACGGCAATGGCGTTCCGCAAGACGACGCCGAGGCGATGGCCTGGTATGTGAAGGCGGCGGAGCAAGGCAACCACGAGGCCGAAAACCATATCGGCCTGCTGCACGCCTACGGCCGCGGCGTGCCCGCCGATTTTGCCGAAGCGGCCGTGTGGTACCGCAAGGCGGCCGAGGGCGGCGACGCCTGGGGCGAGGCCAACCTGGGCATGTTCCACCTGTACGGCCGGGGCGTTCCGCAGGACCTGCCGCAAGCGCTGCAATGGCTGGAGCGCGCGGCCGACAAGCGCAACCCCGCCGCCGAGCGCGACCTGGCGCTGATGTACCTGAACGGCACCGGCGTGCCGCACGACGACGCGCAGGGCTTGCGCTACCTGCGGCTGGCGGCGGAAGACAAGAACGTCCCTTCGCAAATCCGGCTGGGCCTGGTGTTGAGCCACGGCCTGCTGGGCGTCGCCGCCGATCCGGCCGAAGGCGTGAAGTGGCAGCGCGCCGCGGCCAAGACTGGCAACGCCATCGCCGAGAACAACCTGGGCTACGCCTATGAAACCGGCAGCGGCGTCGCCCAGGACTATGCCGCCGCGCGCGACTGGTATATCCGCGCCGCCGGCCGGGGCAACGGCAACGCGCAGGCGGCGCTGGGCGGCCTGTACGAGCACGGCCTGGGCGTCGACAAGGATCCGGTCCGCGCGGCGGCCCAGTACCAGATGGCGGCCGCGCAAAACAACGCGGACGGCCTGTATCGCCTGGCGGCGCTGCATGAGGCCGGATCGGGCGTGCAGCCCAGCGCGTCCACCGCCGCCGCCATGTACCAGCGCGCGGCCGCGCTGGATTACGAGGCCGCCATGCGCCGCCTGGCCGCTGCCTACGAAAAAGGCGAACTGGGTCTCAAGCCGGACGCGGCGCTGGCCCGCGCCTGGCAGGCCAAGGCGGAGCAGAAGGCCGCCGCGCCGCGATTCGAGTTCCGCTAATCGCGCCGGCTCGGCTACACTGCCGTCTTGTACCGCACGAGGATCAATGATGGAAAATTTTGTCGAGCTGCTGGAAACCCTGGCGCAGCAGGAAAAGGAATTGCAATTCACCGCCTTCACCAGCGACACCGCGCTGGCGCTGGGCCTGAAGGTGGTCGAGCTGGCCAGGCAGCGCGAGAAGAGCGTGACGGTCAACGTGACCGTCAACGGCAAGGTGCTGTTCCACCACGCGATGCAGGGCGCCACGCCCGACCAGGCCGACTGGATACGCCGCAAGAGCAATGTGGTGACGCGCTTCGGCCGCTGTTCCTTCCACGTCGGCACCGACTACAAGAATCGCAGCGTGGTGTTCGAGGACGTGAAGTACCTCGACCCAAAAGAGTACGCGGCCTTTGGCGGCTCGTTCCCGGTGGTGGTCAAAAATGTCGGGCTGATCGGCACGGCCACCGTCTCCGGCCTGCGCCAGGCGGAAGACCATGCGATCATCGTGGAAGCGCTGCGGGCAGTGCTGGCTTAATCTGTGCTGGCTTAATCTGCGCTGGCTTGATCAGTAATGCGGCGGCGGCTCGTGCGCCAGAGCGCCACCGCCGCCGCTGCTTTGCGCCTGGTCGCGCACATGCTGCACCAGCGCCGCGCACATCTGCTCCAGCTTGTCGATCTGCTGCTGTTGCTCGTAGACGCGCTGGTTCAGCGACTCCACGATGTGCTCCTGGTGCGCCAGTTTGATTTCAATATCGATGAAGCGGTCTTCGGTGGTGCTCACGGCATACTCCCTGCTGGAAAGCCCGCATTCTACTTGAGATAGACCCCGCCGCAGACCACCATGTCCTCCTCCGGCACGCAATACATGGCCTTCGGCTCGATCTGCTTGCTGACCGGATTGGTGAACTTGTAGTCCTGCCAGAACGGCTGCTTCTTCTTCGCCAGATCGACGCGCTCCTTGACGAAGGCCTTGCCGTCGACGTCCTTAATTTCCATCAGGTTCTTGCCGATCATCTTGGGGTTGGCGCCGTGCGCGCGCACCACGCCGTCCAGGCCGTACACGGTCAGGTACAGGTCGCGGTCGACGAACTGGCCGTCCTTCCTGTCGATTTCGCTGTAGGTCTTTTCCTTGCCGTTGGCCTTCATAAACTTCAAGGCCTTGTGCACCATTGCCTCCGCTTCCGGCTTGGTGGCGAATTCGGCGGCCTGCACCGACGGCAGCAGGGCACAGCTTAAAACCAGCGACGCGATTAACTGATTACGCAAGATTATCTCCAACGGAAGCATGCCGGATCGGCACGTGCCGATGCTAGCACAACCTGCGCGGGATTACGTCTTCGGTGTGGTCAAAAGTTCCTTCATCCGTGCCAGCCGCTCCTTCGGCGTCAGCACTTCGGATTCGGCCGGCACGGCGGTGCCGACGTCGAGCTCCATCTCCTTGATGAAGCGCGACGGATCGCAATGCACCTGCTCGCCCGCGCGCTTGCGCTTCTTGCACCAGGTGATCTGCAGCGTGCGCTGCGCGCGCGTGATGCCGACGTACATCAGGCGCCGCTCCTCCTGCACGCGGGCGGCGATGGTCTCGGCCGGCGCATCCGGGTCGCCCTTGTGCGGCAGGATGCCTTCCTCCACACCGACCAGGAACACGTGCGGATACTCCAGCCCCTTGGACGCGTGCAGCGTGGACATGCGCACCGCGTCGGGGTCCTCGTCCTGGCCTTCCAGCATGGACATCAGCGCCACCATCTGCGTGAGCTCCAGCACGTTCTTTTCCTCGCCGTCGCGGTCCTTGCCGCCACGGCCGCGCTCCTTGAGCCAGTTGATGAATTCCAGCACGTTCTGCCAGCGGCTCTGCGCGGCGCGCTCGTCGAACATATCGTACAGATAGGATTCGTAGTTGATCGCTTCCAGCAAGTCGTCCAGCACCTGGGCCGCGTTGTCGCCGCTGCCGCTGGGGCCGGGCCGGCTGGCGCGCGCCTCCAGGTTGTTGATGAAGTTGCAGAAGTCGCGCAGCGGCCCCAGTTGTCGATCGTTCAGCAGCGCCTCGATGCCGCCCTTGAACACCGCCTCGAACAGCGAGCACTGCCATTGGCCGGAGAAGGTGCCCAGCGTTTCCATGGTCGACTGGCCGACGCCGCGGCGCGGCGTGGTGACGGCGCGGATGAAGGCCGGATCGTCGTCGGTGTTGGCCAGCAGGCGCAGGTAGCTGATGATGTCCTTGATCTCGGCCTTGTCGAAGAAGCTCTGGCCGCCGGAGATCGTGTACGGAATGCGCTCCTTGCGCAGCGTCTGCTCGATGACGCGGGCCTGGTGGTTGCCCCGGTACAGGATGGCGTAGTCGGACCACTTGTTCTTGCGCTGGAAATGGTCGGCCGAAATCATGATCGCCACCTGCTCGGCTTCCTGGTCGTCGTTGGCCATGCCCAGCACGTTGATCGGCTCGCCCAGGCCGTGCTCGGACCACAGCGATTTCTCGAACAGCTTGGGATTGTTGCCGATCACCGCGTTGGCCGCCTGCAGGATGCGGGTGGTGGAGCGGTAGTTCTGCTCCAGCTTGATCACCGCCAGGTCGGGGAAGTCGACCTGCAGCGTCTTCAGGTTTTCCACCGACGCGCCGCGCCAGGCGTAGATCGCCTGGTCGTCGTCGCCCACGGCGGTGAACATCGGCTTCTTGCCGACGCCCGTCACCAGCAGCTTGACCAGCTCGTACTGGCAGGTGTTGGTGTCCTGGTACTCGTCCATCAGCAGGTAGCGCAGGCGGCGCTGCCACTTGTCGCGCACCGGCTCGTTGTTGCGGAACAGCTCCACCGGCAGGCGGATCAGGTCGTCGAAGTCCACCGCCTGGTAGGCCGACAGCGTGGCCACGTAGCTGCCGTAGATGCGCGCCGACTGCGCCTCGTCCTCGTCCTTGGCGTTCCGCAGCGCGATCGCCGGGTCGACCAGGCCGTTCTTCCACAGCGAGATGTCGGTCTGGATGCGGCGCACCACCTGCTTGTCGGTGGTGATGGCCAGGTCCTGGATCAGCGAACCGCAATCGTCGCTGTCCATGATGGAGAAGCGGTCCTTGAGGCCGACGCCGTTGGCCTCCTGGCGCAGGATCTTGACGCCCAGCGAGTGGAAGGTCGACACCGTCAGCTGCTTGGCCTGGCGCGGCTGCTTGAGCAGCTTGGCGATCCGCTCCTGCATCTCCAGCGCGGCCTTGTTGGTGAAGGTCAGCGCGGCGATGGTGCGCGGATCGTAGCCGCGGTCCTCGATCAGGTGGGCGATCTTCTGGGTGATCACGCGCGTCTTGCCCGAGCCGGCGCCGGCCAGCACCAGGCAGGGGCCGTCCAGGTACAGGACGGCCTCGCTTTGCGGGACATTGAGACCGAATTGGGGGGCTTTGGACATCGGGTGACAGTCTGACGAGGGAACAGCCTGTCATTGTACCGCGCCGGCTCAAAAGCCCGACAACACGATCTTGCCGATGGTGCGGCGACTCTCGAGCGCCTGATGGGCGCGGCGCAGGTTGGCCGCGTCGATCTTGCCGTACACCTCGCCCAGCGTGGTCTTGAGCTTGCCGGCGTCGACCAGCGTTGCCACTTCGTTGAGCAGCTTGTGCTGTTCGATCATGTCCGGCGTGCCGAACATCGAGCGGGTGAACATCATTTCCCACACCCAGGTGACGCTCTTGGCGAACAGTTTGTCCATGTCCAGCGGCTTGACGTTCTGCACGATGCTGGCCACCTTGCCCTGCGGCGCCACCACCTGCGCGATGGCGTCGAAGTGCGGATCGGTGTCGCTCAGGCACAGCACGTAGTCCACGCCGGTGATCTCCAGCGCCAGCAGCTGCGCCGGCATGTCGCCGTTGTGGTCGATCACGTGGTCGGCGCCCAGCGCGCGCACCCATTGCGCCGACTCGGGACGCGAGGCGGTGGCGATCACCGTCAGGCCGGCCAGCTGCCTGGCCAGCTGGATCGCGATCGAGCCGACGCCGCCGGCGCCGCCGATCACCAGCATGCGCTTGCCGGCGTCGGCGCCGTCGCGGCGGATGGCCAGGCGGTCGAACAGCACCTCCCAGGCCGTGATCGAGGTCAGCGGCAGGGCGGCGGCGTGCTTGAAATCCAGGCTGGCCGGCTTGCGGCCGGCGATGCGCTCATCCACCAGGTGGAACTCGCTGTTGGCGCCGGGACGCACGATGCTGCCGGCGTAGTAGACCGCGTCGCCCACCTTGAACAGGGTCACGTCCGGGCCGACGGCGGTCACGGTGCCGGCGGCGTCCCAGCCGAGCACGCGCGGGGCGGCGTCGGCCGCTTCGCCGGCGCGCACCTTGGTGTCGAGCGGATTGACGGAAACGGCCTCGATCTTGACCAGCAGGTCGCGGCCGGTGGCGACCGGAACGGCGATGTCCACGTCCTGCAGGGTGGTGTTGGTGACGGCGATGGCTTTCATGGCTTGCTCCAGATAAGTTTTGATGGACGCAGTATGAATTGCCGCATTTACTTTGATAATTGGCATAATGATGAAATCATTCTTCATCAAAACAATAAAATGGCCCTGGACCTGACCGATGTGGCGCTGTTTGTGCGGGTATGCGCGACCCGCAACCTGTCCGCCGCCGGGCGCGAGTTCGGCCTGTCGCCGGCGGCGTCCAGCAGCCGCATGGCGCAGCTGGAAAAGCAGCTGGGCGCGCGCCTGCTGCACCGGACCACGCGCCAGATCACCGTCACGCAGGACGGCGAGGTCTTCCTGGAACGCGCGGTGGCGCTGCTGGACGCGGCCGAGCAGGCTTCGGCGGCGGTCGGCCACGGCAACGCGCAGGCGCAGGGCCTGCTGCGGGTGGCGGCCTCGGTGACGTTCGGGCGGCTCTATCTGGTGCCCGAGGTGCCGCGCTTCCTGGAGGAACATCCGGGCGTGCAACTGGACCTGCGCCTGTCCGACCTCACCCACGACCTGGCGGCGGACGGCATCGACGTCGCCATCCGCATCGGCCCGCTGCGCGATTCGGCGCTGGTGGCGCGGCCGCTGGCGCCGAGCAAGCTGGTGTTGTGCGCCTCACCCGACTACCTGCGCCGGCGCGGCGCGCCACAGCAGCCGTCCGACCTGCTGCAGCATGAATGCCTGGTGCTGCAGGCGATGAACCCATGGCGCCTGCGCGCGCGCGACGGCAGCGAGCTGCTGCTGCGTGTGAACGGCCGCTTCCGCAGCGACAACGGCGAAGCGCTGCGCGACGCCGCCATCGCCGGCCTGGGCATCAGCCTGTCGTCGACCTGGCTGGTGGCCGACCAGCTGCGCAGCGGCGCGCTGGTGCGCGTGTTGCCCGGCTGCCAGACCACCGATTCGGTGATTTCGGCCGTCTACCTGAACCGCCGCTTCCTGCCGCCCAAGAGCCAGGCCTTCATCGACTTCTTCAGCCGGCGCTTCGGGCCGCAACCCTACTGGGACGAGGGCATCGCCTGAGCGGGCGCAGAGGTGGTGACGCCATTTGCGTTACCATGCGGGGATGAGGCGCACGCGCGCCTGGCTTTTAGATGGTTGCCCTATGAAATTCGAACATTTGATTGAAATTAACGACCCGCTCAATCCGCTGATCGATGCGCTGAGCATCAAGCAGTTGTGGAGCGGCCTGGTGCTGCGCGCCGAATCGCCGAAGCTGTTCGTGCCGCACCTGGACGAATGCACGATCACCGAACGCGAGGAGCTCAGCTTCCGCCGCAGCCTGCGCTACGGCGAGCTGGTCATCGACGACCGCGTGGTGCTGGAGCCGATGCGCACGGTGCGCTACGAGGTGGCGGCGCAGCAGGACATCAGCCAGTCCAGCCTGACGATGACGATCGAAACCCCGACCGCCGACACGCTGTACGTGCGCTTCCAGTACGACGACGGCCACGACGCGGCCACCGACGCGGCCAACGCCATGTACGACGATTTCCGCCGCTCGGCCTACCAGGAATCGGATATCGACACCATCCGCGTGCTGCGTGACCTGGCGCAGCAGGGCCGGCTGGACGCGCTGCTGAACTGATCTGGCCGCCGCGCTTGGGCGCCCCGGAGACCGTCATTCCCGCGCAGGCGGGAATCCATAGACCGTGGGATTAGCCGCTGGGGCGCAAATTCTTGAATTAAGGCGCCGGCGTGCAGTCGATGCAGGCGCAATCGTGGGCCGGCGCGTTGGCCAGCTGATGCGCCAGGTCGCGCAGCGCGGTGCGCACGCCTTCCTCCACCACCGGATGGTAGAACGGCATGTCCAGCATGGCGCTGACGGTCAGCCCGGCCTGGCAAGCCCAGGACAGCAGATGCCCGATGTGCTCGGCACGCGGGCCGATCATCTCGGCGCCCAGGAAGCGGCCGGTGGCATGCTCGGCGTACACCCGCAACATCCCTTTGTTCTGCAACATGACGCGGCTGCGGCCCTGGTTCTCGAACGATACCTTGCCGACCGCGAAGCGGCCCTTCTGCGAGGCGCACAACTCCTCGTAGCTGGCGCCCAGCGTGGCGATCTGCGGCTCGGTGAAGGCGATGGTCAGCGGCGTGCGGCGCAGGCCGGGCTGCACCGCCGGATAGCGCGCGGCGTTGTCGCCGGCGATGCGGCCCTGGTCGGCCGCTTCCGGCAGTTGCGGGCGTTCCTGGTCGGCGTCGCCGGCGATGAAGATGGCGCTGTCGCCGCACTGCATCGTCTGCGGATTGAAGAACGGAATGCCCTGGTGGTCGCGCGACAGGCCGGTGTTTTCCAGGCCCAGCTTGTGGACATTGGGCCGGCGGCCGATGGCCGACAGCAGATAGCTGAACTGCTCGGTGCGCTGCGCGCCGTCGGCGCCTTCGCTGGTGACGGCCAGGCCATCGGCATCCGCCACCACGCGCACCACCTTGGTCTTGAAGCGCACGTCGAGCTCGTCGGCCATGGCGCGCCGCGCCACCTCCAGCACGTCCGGATCGCTGAGCTGGGCGACGCTGCCGCCGCGTCCGAACACGGTCACGCGCACGCCCAGCCGCGCCAGCGCCTGGCCCAGCTCCAGGCCGATGATGCCGGTGCCGGCCACGGCGATCGAATCCGGCAGGTCGTCCCAGTCGAACACATCGTCGCTGGTGATCACGCGCGGACCGGCCGCGCGCCACTCGTCCGGCACGATGGGCGTCGAGCCGGTGGCGATGACGAAGCGTTCCGCCTCGACCAGCGTGTGGTCGTCGATTTGCAGCTGGGTCGGGCTCAGGAAGCGGGCGTGGCCGAGGAGCTTGTCCTCGGCCGGATAGCCGTCCACGCTCTCGACGACGAAACCGACAAACCGGTCCCGTTCGCTGCGCACGCGCGCCATCACGGCCTTGCCGTCGATGCGCGGCTGGCCCGGATGCACGCCGAACGCCGGGGCCGCCTGCAGCGCGTGGGCCGCCTCGGCCGCCGCGATCAGCAGCTTGCTGGGCATGCAGCCGACGCGGGCACAGGTGGTGCCGTAGACATGGCCTTCGATCAACAGGGTTTTCTTGCCGCCGGTGGAGGCGGCGCGGTAAGCGGTCATGCCGGCGGTGCCGGCGCCGATCACCGCGACTTCGGTGCGTAGCGTTTTCATTCCAAGAGTCTACACCGTTTGGCCGGACCGCATCCTCGGCCAAAAAGCAAGCTTTTCCCGCGCACGATAGCGTGTAATCGAGTTTTACTTAATTTCCAAATGGCATTAGTATTACTTATCGTTTTTAATTTTTATAAGTGCAGCTTATGGGATCACTGGACTACCGCGCGCTGGCCGTGCTGGACGCCGTCGCCAGCCAGGGCAGCTTTGAAAAGGCCGCCCTGGCGCTGGGCATCAGTCAATCGGCCGTATCGCAGCGCATCAAGGCGCTGGAGGATGCGGCCGGGCGGCTGCTGATCGTGCGCGGCCAGCCCGCCGTGCCGACCGGGCTGGGGCAGCGGCTGGTGTCCCACCACCGCAACGTCCGGTTGATGGAGGCGGCGCTCGATATTGATATGGGTCACAAAGTGAGCATGCCGGAGATCGCGCTGGCGGTCGACGCCGCCAGCCTGGCGACCTGGTTCCCCATGAGCCTGCAGCCCCTGCTATCGCCGCCGCGCTGCCAGCTGAAGGTGCAGCTGGCCGACCAGCGGCTGGCGCTGCATCTGGTGCAGGAGGGCAGCGTCTTCGGCAGCATCGCCGCCGCGCAGGAGCACCCGGACCAGCACGCCAACGGGCCGGAAGTCACGGCGCTGGGCAAGCTGCGTTATGTGTGCGTGGCCACGCCCGCGTTCGCCGGGCACTGGTTCGGCGACGGCTTCTCGCAGGAAGCTGCGCGGCTGGCCCCGGCCGTCATCAGCGACCAGGACATGATGACCGGCTTTTTGCGCGGGGTGCTGGACCTGAACGGCCCCTATCCGCACCACACCATGCCGCAATCGGCCGCCACCAGCGAATGCATCCACGGCAGCCTGGCCTACGGCCTGATGCCGCAGATCCAGATATCGAACGCGCTAGCCGCCGGCCGCCTGGTCGACCTAGCCCCCGGCCACCACGTCGACGTCGCCCTGAACTGGCACGCCTGGAACCTCGACACCCCCTTCACCCGCGCGCTGACCGA
>Ga0308157_10003561_pt1 | contig 22377 bp, 21 predicted proteins | sample PhyBR1_FD_201035 | JGI IMG/M metagenome (GOLD analysis project Ga0308157, IMG submission 201035) | Phyllosphere microbial communities from UC Gill Tract Community Farm, Albany, California, United States - DLSLB.R1 | ecosystem: Host-associated > Plants > Phyllosphere > Unclassified | place: USA...
ACGTAACCGCTGCTACCGAACAACCAAGAGATCCTAATGATTCTCATATTTCTGCAGATGACAATTTATACCTGGTTGCCGATATTACAAATACAAATCCTTATATTAATCAACCGATTACCGTAGTTTACAAACTGTATTTCAGTTATAATATTGGAATAGACAATTGGAAAGAACTTAGTAAACCGAAATACAATGATTTTTGGAGTCAAAATATTGACATCAAAGAATTAGTTGCAGAGGAAGGAATGTTCAAAGGCGAAAGATATCGTTATGTGGTATTAAAGAAAGTAATTCTATATCCACAAAAATCCGGTAAGTTAACTATTGAACCTCTATCAATGGATATTAATGTTCAATTGCCTACCAACCGAAGAGACATGTTTGGACGTGTTATTGTTACCGATGGAAACAAAAGAGTATCTGCCGGAGCCAAAACAATTAACGTAAAAGCATTACCAGAATCAGGAAAACCAATCGATTTTTCAGGAGCTGTAGGTAAATTTGACTTCAAAGCAATTCCTTCGAAAACAACTCTGAAAAATGGTGAAAGTTTAGATCTTGTTTTGAGTGTAACGGGAACAGGAAACCTAAAATTATTTACTTTACCTAAACCAGAAGTGCCTAATGCATTAGAAATGTATGATGCCGTTCATGACGAAAAAGTCAATACGCCATTATCTGGAATGAATGGTAAAATCTCCGATTCCTATACTATTGTACCACAATATAAAGGAGATTATATTATAAAACCATTGCATTTTTCGTATTTTGATTTAGGAACCGGAACTTATAAAACCATAAGTTCTAAGGAAATAAAAATCACTGTTTTGGACGGGCCAACACAATCGTCCGAAACACCAGCTACAGCCAGCGTTGGGAAAAACAATATCAGTAATGTTGAACAATTTAAATATATTGATTTAAAAACAGAACTTGTAGCAAGTAATGAGCCTGCATTTTTTGGTTCTACAAAATTCTATGCTTTACTATTTTTACCATTCTTGTTGCTTCCGGTAATTGTGTTGTTTAAAAAGAAAAAAGAAGCTATTGACAGTGATGTTTTTGGTAACCGTATTAAAATGAACAATAGATTGGCCAAGAAATATCTATCTGAAGCTAAAAAACAAATCAATAACAAAGAGCCGTTTTATGTTGCCTTAGAAAAAGCGATGCATAATTTCCTGAAAGCCAAGTTGCACATCGAAACTTCAGAAATGAGTAAAGACAATATTAGAGAATTATTATTGTCGAGAAAAGCTAATCCTCAAGTCGTAAATGATTTTATTGCACTTACCGAGAATTGCGAGATTGCAAGATATGCGCCATCATCAAGTGCTACAATCCAGCATGATTTTGATAAAGCAGTAGCCATTATTTCTGAATTAGAAAAACAAATTTAACAATTGATAATTCGTAATTAACAATTGAAATTATAGTAAAAATGAAAAAACTAATTTTTATATTTCTATTTATAACTCAAATTTTCTTTGCTCAAACAGCCTTTGAGAAAGGCAATGATTTGTATAAAAACGGGAAGTATGAGCTTGCTGCCAAAGAATATGAATCAATTTTGGCATCAAAAAAAGAATCAGTTGAAGTGTATTTTAATTTAGGGAATTGTTATTATAAAATGCAAAAAACTGCTCCCGCAATTTATAATTACGAAAAAGCTTTGGTTCTGAATCCGTCTGATAAAGATGCATTAAACAATATAAAATTTGCTCAAAAACGAACCATTGACGAAATCAAAGTTATTCCAAAAGTTGGTTTTGCAAAAATACTTCGTGATTTCACAGGAATTTATCCATTCAACACTTGGGCTTACATTGCGATTGGTTTTTCGTTTTTGTTTTTGTTGTTTTTCATCGGATATTTTTTTTCTAAAACAGGCCTTATCAAAAGAGTTTTCTTTGTTGGAATGTTTATAGTTTTGGTATTTGTTCTTGTGACTGTATCGGCTGCTTTTTTCGAAAAAAGTCATTTTGATAACGAAAGGCCAGCGATCGTTTTTGCAGAATCAGCTGATGTAAGAAGCGAACCTCAAAATGCAAGCAGCTCCATTTTTGTTTTGCACGAAGGAACAAAAGTGTATGTTGAAGAAAAATTAGACAACTGGAAAAAAATCGTTTTAACTGATGGAACCGAAGGTTGGATTGATAGCAACGCAATTAAGGAAGTGAAAGATTAGTGGTCAGTCTGAGTTCTAAAAAAAAAGATAGCCCATAGTTGAAACTATCTTTTTGGTAATGATAGAAAACTAAATATTAAATACTAAAATCTGCAAACTATTTCCTCGCTTTATCATACCATTTTTCAATAGAAGGGAATACAAATCCAGCAATCTTTTGAATAGGATTAAAGAAAATTGTTTTGTCCAAAGTTTCTTTCTTAGCCAAATAATTGTGATAGTTTATTTTTTGAAACAGAGTAAGGAAAATGCTAATGATTAAAATGGTTTTCAAAACTCTAAAAAATCCGCCGCCGATAGTGTTGATCCAACCTAAGAAAGCAAAATCAGCCAGATTGGTAAAGAGTTTACCCAACATATAAATTACGATAACGACTATAATAAAAGTCAGAATAAAAGCGATAATCTGAATGCTATAAGGATTCCAATGCAACCATCCAGATAAAATATTTTTCAAAATATCTGAGAATTTTATCGCAACATAAATTCCCAAAATAAGGGAAAGAAACGAGGCTAATTCTACAAAGAGACCATTTCGAATTCCTTTATACAACGAATAACACAATAATAGCCCGACAATAATATCAAAAAAACTCATTTTTTCATTTTAAAATTTAAAGCTGCAAATATAAAAGAATTGTTCTTTAACCATTGTCAATTTTCAAGTTCTTATCTTTGCTCAAAATAAATTAATTATTCTTTTTATAGAGTGCAATATAGATTTGCAACCTACAATTATTAATCAGAAATCAACAGGCAAAATGTCAAGAGACACACAACTTAAAGAACGCTGGGAACGGCTTGTTAATATACTTTCAGATCAATTTTCGCAAGGCGAAGATTTGGATTTGGATGCTATTATTTATTTAATCGGAGTGCAGGAACTTGGAAAAATTCATCGTGAATTCAAAAAAGACGAAAAACTCAATTTGATGCACATTGCTATTTGCCGATTATTGGAACCTTATGGATTTTACGAATTCGAATTTTTCGACGAAGATGGTTGGCCTCATTATAAAGTAAAAGAACAATTGCCCCCTTTAAAAGCAGGAGAACAATCTGTTTTAATGAAAGAAGCAATAGTTAATTATTTTCTTGAAAGAGAAGTAATTGACTAGCTTTAGTGAAAAGAAGTTAAGGATTAGGATCATTGTTAATTTTTCAGACTAATTACTTTTCACTCTTCACTAAAAAAACTTAAATTTGCAGCCTTAGTAAAAGACAGATGATAGATAAGATTAAAGAATATATTGGTGAAGCACAAGCTTTCTCAACACAAAATCCAGCAGAATTAGAAGCATTTAGAATAAAGTTTTTGGGAACCAAAGGTTTGTTGAAAGACTTATTTGCCGAATTCAAGAATGTGCCAAACGACCAAAAAAAGGAATTTGGTCAAGTAATAAATTTGCTTAAAACTTCAGCTGAAGAAAAAGTAAAATCTATTCAGGAAACTTTAGCGAGTAAAGAAGAAGTTAAAGGTTTTTATGGCGATTTGACTCGTACGGCTGAGCCAACAATTATTGGGTCGCGTCACCCTATTTCGTTGGTGAAAAACCAAATTATTGATGTTTTTTCAAATATAGGTTTCAATGTTTCTGAAGGTCCGGAAATTGAAGACGATTGGCACAATTTCACAGCGTTAAACTTACCGGAATACCACCCGGCACGTGATATGCAGGATACTTTTTTTATACAGACAAATCCAGATATTTTGTTGCGTACGCATACTTCATCAGTACAAGTGCGTTATATGGAAAACAACAAACCGCCAATTAGAACTATTTCTCCGGGAAGAGTTTTCCGTAATGAAGCGGTTTCATCTCGTTCGCACTGTATTTTTCATCAGGTAGAAGGTTTGTATATCGATAAAGACGTTTCTTTTGCTGACTTAAAACAAACGCTTTTATATTTTACGAAAGAGATGTTTGGTAAGTCAAAAATCCGTTTACGTCCATCATATTTTCCATTTACTGAACCGAGTGCGGAGGTTGATATTTATTGGGGACTAAAAACAGAGACCGATTACCGTATCACTAAAGGAACTGGTTGGCTGGAAATCATGGGTTGCGGTATGGTAGATCCTAACGTTCTTACCAACTGCGGAATCAATCCTGCTGAATACAACGGATTTGCTTTTGGAATGGGAATTGAGCGTATTGCGATGTTGTTATATCAAATCGGCGATATCCGTATGTTTTATGAAAATGACGTACGTTTCTTAGAGCAATTTAAAGCTAGTATATAATTTAAGTCGAAAATCAAAAGTCGAAAGTTTCAATGTTTTGGAACTTTCGACTTTCGGTTTTATAATTCTTAACTACAATGAAAAAAGATATTACCATTCCCGAAGTTGAAAACGTATTCCTTGCTGCCGTTCAAGAATGGAGCGATGATTTTATGGAGAAAGTTTGGTACGCTTATTTAGTAAACGACAGCGATTTTCAATTGGATAGCGTTATGGTGGTTTCTAAAGCTTTTGGAACTATTGATGGAGAAATGAAAAAAACTTCTCTTCTGCGTCACGCTTTTGTTGAAATTCCTGCTGTTTCGGTCGTTAAAATCGAAATGGTTGAAAAAAGTGTATTGGCACTCAATAATGAGTTTATGGTAACTTATTTTATTGGTAATACACTTTATGACAAGAAATTTATATTCAAAGCAAATTCTATTAACGAACAAGACACCGAAGAAGTTCCGATTCTATTTGTTGAAGGAATCATGGTAAAATAGATTTTAATATTGCAAAAAAAATGCCTACATCGTAAAAATGATAAAGGCATTTTTTTAATTAATAATTGGCTATTATACCACTCCTTGAGCAAGCATCGCATCGGCTACTTTGACGAATCCGGCAATATTAGCTCCTTTTACGTAGTCAACATAACCCGTTTCATCTGCACCATATTTTACACATGAAGTGTGAATGTCGTTCATGATGGCTTTTAATCTTTCGTCAACTTCTTCAGAAGTCCAGCTTAAACGCAATGAGTTTTGCGACATTTCAAGTCCTGAAGTTGCTACTCCCCCTGCATTAGAGGCTTTTCCTGGAGCGAATAAAATTTTAGCTTTTTGGAATACAAGAACCGCTTCTGGCGTAGAAGGCATGTTTGCTCCTTCGGCAACACAGATACAACCATTGGCAACAAGCATTTTTGCTTCCTCTTCATTCAATTCATTTTGGGTTGCACATGGCAAAGCAACATCACATTTTACTTCCCATGGGCGTTTGCCATCAACGTATTTTGTATTTGGATATTTAGCAACATAATCGCTAATTCTTCCTCTTAATTCATTTTTAATTTCCATTACGTGAGCTAATTTCTCAGCATCGATTCCGTCTGCATCATAAATATATCCAGCAGAATCTGACATTGCTACCACTTTAGCTCCTAATTGAGTAGCTTTTTCTGCAGCATATTGCGCTACGTTTCCAGATCCTGAAATTACTACCGTTTTTCCTGCTAAGTTTTCTCCTCTGGTTGCCAACATATTCTGAGCGAAATAAACATCTCCATATCCTGTTGCTTCGGGACGAATTAATGATCCTCCAAAAGAAATTCCTTTACCTGTTAAAACTCCTGTAAATTCGTTTCTTAATCTTTTATATTGTCCAAACAAGTAACCAACTTCTCTACCTCCTACTCCAATATCACCTGCAGGTACATCGGTATCAGCTCCAATATGTTTTGACAATTCTGTCATGAAAGCCTGGCAAAAACGCATTACCTCATTATCTGATTTGCCTTTTGGATCAAAATCAGATCCTCCTTTTCCTCCACCCATTGGTAAAGTCGTCAAACTGTTTTTGAAGGTTTGTTCGAAAGCTAAAAATTTCAAAATACTTAAATTAACCGAAGGATGAAAACGAAGACCTCCCTTATAAGGTCCAATTGCAGAATTCATCTGTACACGGTATCCTCTATTTACCTGTGTTTCTCCTTTATCATTCATCCAAACTACTCGAAACATAATGATACGATCTGACTCGACCATCCTTTCTAAAAGCATTTTGTTTTGGTATTTTTTATTCTGTTCGATAAACGGAATTACAGTTTCAGCCACTTCGGTAACTGCTTGCATAAATTCTGGTTCATTGGGATTTTTTTTGGCAACTAATTCGATAAAATCGGTAATATTTTTTGACATAATTGATTAATTATAAAAGTTCTTTATATTTTTTGTTAGTCCTACAAATATACATCTTATCCAAACATTTTGACTTTATTTTGCCTTAATTAGATTAAAATTATCTTTTTATTAATCATTTATTACAAAATATACAAATACAACAATCCTTTTACGAAATCGATATAGTATTAATGATGAATGTAAAAAACGAAGCTATTTTTGATTTTTTTTTAATTAACAAAGTCTATCTTGGTAGTTTTTATATCTTTGCCCCTGACTTGATAATGCCTCCATATTATGATCAAATTAAAATCAATTGCATTCTTTTTATTAATTGGCCTACCTTTTAATTCCTTTTCCCAGGCAGGAATCGCCCACGAGGTTGGTTTAGTTGCTGGTACTGTTCAATTTCGTTCGGATTATGGTCAAAGCGATAACTCAGAAACCAACTTTAAAAATAACGGTTTCCAAATTGGACTTGTTGACTACATGAACTTTTCATATACTGACTATGTGAACGATTATTTTAAAGAACATTTTAAAATAAGAAATGAATTCTCTTATAGCAAATCCAGTTTGCAGCATTATGGTAAATGGATTGAAAAGAACACTCTTCCAGCACAACAATTAAAAGCGATGCGAGGTACTACTGAATTGATTAATTTAGGTACTCAACTTGAATTTAGCTTTATACATATTCATGATTATGAAAACACAATCGGAAGTTTTAATCCTTATATAGCAATTGGTCCACAAGTCAGTTATTATACTGCAACAGCAACATCTGAATTAGGAGAGCTTGGAAATCCGCTTACAACTTATCCAAAATATTTAGTTCCTTCAGACGGGCGCCCTCATGGATATTCTAATGAAAGTAAAGCTGTTTTTTCTGCTGCATTAAATCTTGGAACCCGCTACAGACTTAACACAATGTCTGATCTTGTATTAGATATACGAGCTCAATATTTCTTTTCGGATTGGGTAGATGGTCTTAATCCTAACAAAGATATTTATAAAGAAAACAGTAAAAACGATGCGCTTCTTTTTGTAGGACTTGGATATCTTTTCTACTTAGAATAAAAATACATTTAGATCAAAAAAAATCCCAACGCTAAATTTTTTAGGTTGGGATTTTTTGATTTTGGAAAGTATCTATTAAGCCAATGCCTGGACTAAATCATCGATCAAATCCTCAGCATCTTCAATACCTACGCTCAAACGAACTAAATCATCTGTAATTCCAATTTCTTTTCTTTTGTCTTCCGGAATTGATGCGTGAGTCATCAAAGCGGGATGATTTGCCAGTGATTCTACACCACCTAATGATTCGGCTAGTGTAAAGACTTTTAGCTTTTCCAGAAAACGAACTGCATCTTCTTTTTTTCCTGAATTAAAAGTAAAAGAAATCATTCCGCCAAATCCGCTCATTTGCTTTTTGGCAATTTCATGAAACGGATGACTTGGCAATCCTGGGTAATACACCGTTTTTATTTTCGGATGATTACTTAAGAATTCGACAATTTTGGCTCCATTTTCGCAATGTCTTTGTACTCTTAAATGAAGTGTTTTTATTCCTCTTAGTATCAAAAAACTATCCATCGGACCAAGTGTTGCGCCTGTAGCAAATTGTTGAAAATGCAATTGATGCCCAAGAGCTTCATCCTTTACAATTAAAGCTCCGGCAACAACATCGGAATGTCCGCCTAAATATTTGGTTGCCGAATGCATGACTATATCTGCACCCAAATCCAATGGTTTTTGCAAATAAGGAGTCGCAAAAGTATTATCTACAGCAAAAAGAATATTGTTAGCTTTTGTAATTTTGGCAATCTCTTCAATGTCCGCTAATTTCATCAACGGATTGGTTGGTGTTTCTGCCCAAACCAATTTGGTGTTTTTATTAATTAATGATTTAAGATTATTCAAATCATTCATGTCTACAAAATGAAATTTAATACCCGAATCTTTATAAATGCGGGTAAACATGCGATACGTACCTCCGTATAAATCATCCATGGCAATGATTTCATCACCTGCTTTAAAAGATCGTAGAATACAATCTGTTGCTGCCAATCCAGAGGAAAAAGCCAATCCACGAGTTCCGTTTTCGATACATGCCAATGCATTTTCCAGCGCTGTTCGTGTTGGATTTGATGCACGGCTATATTCATAATCAGGATTCAAAGGTTGTCCCGGACTTGTTTGTACAAATGTCGAGGTTTGATAAACAGGTGGCATTACAGCTCCCGTACTTGGATCATGATGCTGACCTCCATGAATGACTTTGGTATTGAATTTCATTTTATATTTTTTTAAATTCTATGTTTTAGACGAATTTTCGAATGCTCAACATTATTCCTAAATGCAAACCTTCGTGAAAATTATTGAATTGCAAAGCTCCAACAGTACTTTCTAAAACAAAACCTGTCGAAGTTGGATATTCTTGGTAATTTACAAAAAGGCCGTTGTTGTAATCAACTTCAGTTTTGTGCAAAGTATCAAACAATAATGCTTGTATTTCGTCTGCTTCGGCTTGTGTTACATCTTGTTCTGGTTTGGTTCCTCTTCGGTATTTATCAACCATTTCATCCGAAACCATCATCGGTAATCCGGATAATTTATAAACTAATAATTGTTGTGTCACTATTACGTGAGCAATATTCCAAATTAGATTATTGGTAAATCCTTCCGGAACTTTATTCAGTTGTTCTAATGTATAATTTTCAAAATAAGCATTTAGCATTTTTCTGCTTGTTCTATTTACTTCAAATGTATCCTTCATAATTTTTATTTTTGCATAAAATTAAACATTTTAAACATCTAATGTTTTCCTTTGTAGTCAAAAACACAACAAAATGAACAAAATATACTATCTCGCTTCTTGTGACACTTGTCGAAAAATCATTAAAGCGCTTCCTGAAAATCACAACTTAGCATTTCATGACATCAAGCAAAATCCAATTACTGTTGAAGAACTGGAAGAAATGCATCGCCTTGCCGGAAGTTACGAAGCTTTATTTAGCAAAAAAGCACAGTTGTATAAATCATTGGATTTAAAAAATAAATCGCTTACCGAAGCCGATTATAAAAAATACATCTTAGAACATTATACATTTATAAGTCGCCCGGTTTTTATCATTAATGACAAAATATATATTGGTAATAGCCAGCAAAATATTCATCAAGTTCATTTAGCTTTGGCGAATGTTTAATTCTTTTAAGTCTTAATTTTCAAAATTTAAAGAGTTTTTACTATACGGTAATTACTGATAACTTTCCGTATATTTGAACACTTTTATAAAAATATATGATACAATCAATGACGGGTTTTGGTAAAGCCACTTTGCAATTACCAACCAAAAAAATTACAGTTGAAGTAAAATCTCTTAACAGTAAAGGTTTAGATTTAAATGTTCGAATGCCTTCGCTATACCGCGAAATGGAATTGGGTTTGCGTAACCAAATCGCTTTGAAACTAGAAAGAGGTAAAGTCGATTTTTCTATTTTTATCGAAAGTACGGCAGAACAAACTTCGACCAAAGTCAATGTACCTATTGTAAAAGCCTATATTAAACAATTAAGAGAAGTTTATGCAGATGCAGATGAAACTGAATTGATGAAAATGGCTGTTCGTATGCCTGACACCATGAAAATAGAACGCGAAGAAATCGACGAAGATGATTGGGCACAAATCCAAACTGCAATCGAAGAAGCGTTGCAAAATATTTTAAATTTCCGCAGAGACGAAGGACAATCTTTAGAAAATGAATTTCAATTGCGAATTGCTAATATTCGTCAATATATGAATGATGCTTTGGAACTAGATCCAGAGCGTGTTCAAGCTATAAAAGACCGTTTGCATACCGCCATTTCTGAGTTAAAAGTAAATGTTGATGAAAATCGTTTTGAACAGGAATTAATCTATTATTTAGAAAAACTTGATATTACTGAAGAAAAGGTTCGTTTGACTAATCACCTAGATTATTTTCTTGAAACTATCAAAGGAACTGAAGCAAACGGTAGAAAACTAGGATTTATTACTCAGGAAATGGGTCGTGAAATCAATACTATGGGATCCAAATCGAATCATGCCCAAATGCAGAAATTAGTAGTTCAGATGAAAGACGAATTGGAAAAAATTAAGGAACAGGTATTGAATGTACTGTAATTGATTAAAAAAATGAAAGGAAAATTAATCGTATTCTCGGCACCGTCCGGTTCGGGAAAAACCACTATAGTTAGGCATTTATTAAAGCAGGAAGATTTAAATTTAGAATTTTCAATTTCGGCAGCTACGCGTGAAGCTCGTGGAGAAGAAGTAAATGGGAAGGATTATTATTTTATGTCTTTGGCAGATTTTAAAAAACACATTAAAGCCGAAGATTTCGTTGAATGGGAAGAAGTCTATCGTGATAATTTCTACGGAACCTTAAAAAGTGAAGTAGAACGAATTTGGGCTTTGGGCAAAAACGTAATTTTTGATATTGATGTTGCTGGTGGTTTGCGTATCAAATCTAAATTCCCTGAAGAAACATTAGCTGTTTTTGTAAAACCGCCAAGCGTAGACGAACTTAAAAGGAGACTTAAAGAACGCTCAACCGAAAGCGACGATAAAATCAATATGAGAATTGCCAAAGCTTCTGTAGAATTAGCAACTGCTCCACAATTTGATGTAATTATTAAGAATTATGATTTACCAGTTGCTTTAGAGGAAGCGCATCAATTGGTGAAGGATTTTATAAAAAAATAAAAACATTGCACAGAGAAACACAAAGATCACACGGAGACACACAAAAATCTTTGTGAATCTTTGCGGCAAACCTTGAAACTTTGCGAAAAAAAATGAAGATCGGACTTTATTTCGGAACGTACAACCCCATTCATGTTGGCCATTTGATTATTGCCAACCACATGGCTGAACATGCTGGTTTGGATCAGGTCTGGATGGTTGTTACGCCGCATAACCCGTTAAAAAAGAAAGCCACTTTATTGGACGATCATCAGCGTTTGCAAATGGTTTATCTGGCAACAGAAGATTTCCCGAAAATAAAACCGTCAGATATTGAATTTAAACTTCCACAGCCCAATTACACTGTGAATACTTTAATTCATTTCCATGAAAAATATCCTGATCACGAATTTTCATTAATAATGGGTGAAGACAATTTAAAAACACTTCACAAATGGAAAAACTATCAGGTGATTTTAGAACATTATGAAATTTATGTATATCCAAGGCTGGATGCCAAAAATCAAACTGGCGAAAAAATAACTTCTGAACAAGAAAATATAGAAATAAAATATAATCCAAAAGTTCACTTGATTGATGCTCCTGTTGTAGAAATATCTTCAACTTTTATTCGGGACAATATTAAGAAAGGGAAAAACATACAACCTCTTTTACCTTCAAAAGTTTGGGAATATATCGATCATAATAATTTTTATAAAAAATAATTAACTCAAAACTTTATTCAATTCATTTTCAACATCCTGAAAAACTGAGTTCAGATTACTGTTTTTACTCGATAGCAAGAATACATCGGTACTTGGCATCTCGTCGCTGTTCCATAGTAATTGTAATTTTTTAGATTCAATAAAGTTTTTAGCATTGACATCCCAAGCAATAGCAATCCCATTATTTTTGCTAAGGATTTCAAGCATTTCATATTCAGAAGGAATAATGTAATTAGCCACTATTGAAGGTCTTTTTTTGGCAAAAACATGTAACCAAAACAATTTAATATGTGGAATTCCGGCATCATTGGTAAACCATTTTTGCTCATTTAACCAGTTTTCAATGGCAACATAATTTTTATTTTTTAATTCCTCTTGAAATGATGACAAATCTATATTACTCGAGCCAACAATAATCTGTTTAATTGATCCTACTTTTTTTTGAATAGTATCAAACGTGTCAATTTTTTTCTTCACTATCGCAAAATCTAATTTTTTAGAATTTACCAAATCAAATAAGGCATCATCTGTATTGAATGTAAAATCAATAAAATCAAATTTAGAGACCAATGCGCTTCCAACGCTAGTCATCAAATGTTTAGAAACGCCAACAGAAAGTAACCGATTGGCATTAAATGCCTTAGATCTAAACCCGTTTTCTACATTTTCAAGACGATCTAATGCATCAATAATTAAATTATTAAGTAACTTAGCGTATTCGGTTGGCTCAACTCCTTTTGATTTTCTATTGAAAAGTTTGTAACCAACATGTGCCTCCAACATCACTATTTGCTGACTTACTGCAGGTTGACTAATAAACAATTCTTTGGCCGCCAAAGAAAAATTTCCATTTTTATAAACCGATTTAAATGTTCTGTACCATTCTAAATTAACCATGATATAAATATATTTATCACAAACATAATTTAAATTATTTTTACAAATATCATATAGGTCATAAATTTGTATTGTCAATAAATTAAACAATGAAGAAAATAACCGTTTTAACAATTTTAGCATTAACTGTAAGTTGCTTTTTGGCAACAGCACAAAAACAAAAAAATAAAAAGATGAAAAAAGTATTATTTGTAGTTACCAGTCACGACCAATTAGGAAACACTGGAGAGAAAACAGGATTTTGGACCGAAGAATTAGCAGCTCCTTATTATGCTCTGCTTGATCAACGTGTTAGTATAGATATTGTAACGCCTTTGGGCGGGCAACCTCCAATAGACCCAAAAAGTGCTGATCCAGCATCGGCAACTGAAGACACAAAAAGATTTGATTCGGATACTGTTTTATTAGAAAAATTAAAACACACTAAAAAAATATCCGAAGTTAACCAATCCGATTATGATGCTGTTTTTTACCCAGGAGGTCACGGTCCCCTTTGGGATTTAGCCAATGACAAAAACTCAATCGCATTAATTGAATCTTTCTATACTAATAAAAAACCAGTTGCTTTTGTTTGTCACGCTCCTGGAGTATTAAAAGACGTGAAAGTAAATGGCGAATTTTTAGTAAAAGGCAAAAAAGTTACTGGTTTTGCTAATACCGAGGAAGAAGCCGTTGGATTAACTAAAATCGTTCCTTTTTTATTAGAAGATGAGTTACAAAAAAATGGCGCAATTTATTCTAAAGGAGCCGATTGGGGACCTTATGCTGTTGAAGATGGTTCATTAATTACTGGTCAAAATCCAGCTTCATCAAAATTAGTAGCCGAAAAATTATTAGCGCAATTGAATACAAAATAATAAATACTAAAGAGGCAAGTCTCTAAGTTACTAAGATAAAAAATAGAATCTTAGCAACTTAGAGACTTTGCGATTAATATAAGAACACTATGCTAAATTTCGAATTATACAATCCTACCAAATTAGTTTTCGGTAAAGGACAAATAGAAAAATTATCTTCAATCATTCCTTCTAATGCTAAAATTCTTCTTGCTTATGGAGGAGGGAGTATCTTCAAGAATGGAATTCACGAGCAAGTTCGCAAAAGTCTGGAAGGATTTGAAATCGTTGAATTTGGTGGAATCGAAGCCAATCCACATTTCGAAACTTTGATGAAAGCAGTTGCTATTATTAGAGAGCAAAAAATTGATTTTATTCTTGCAGTTGGTGGCGGTAGCGTCATTGACGGAGTGAAATTTATTTCGGCCGCAGTGCCTTTTGAAGGAGATCCAATTGATATTCTTAGAAAAAGAATTATTTTTAAAGAAGGCGCTTCGGTAATTCCGTTTGGAACCGTTTTGACCTTACCGGCAACAGGAAGCGAAATGAATTCGGGTTCGGTAATAACTATTGCAGCAACTCATGAAAAATTGGATTTTGGAGGTTCGGCTATGTTCCCGAAATTCTCCATTTGTGATCCAACAGTCATTACATCATTACCAAAAAGACAATTGCAAAATGGCGTTGTAGATGCTTATACGCACGTTTTGGAACAATATTTAACCTATAAACACAGTGCTTTTTTGCAAGACAGAATTGCAGAAAGTATTTTGCAAACATTAATCCAAGTTGGTCCAGATGTAGTAGAAAATCCGGCTGATTATGAATTAGCATCCAATTTTATGTGGAGCTGCACAATGGCGTTGAACGGACTAATTCAAAAAGGAGTTCCGAGTGATTGGGCAACGCACATGATTGGGCACGAATTAACTGCGCTATATGGAATCGATCATGCCAGAACCTTGGCCATTATTGGTCCGAATCTATACAAAGTGATGTTTGAAACCAAAAAAGAAAAATTAGCACAATACGGAAAACGCGTCTTTAATTTGACTGGAACTGATGACGAAATTGCTTCAGCTGCTATCCAAAAAACCACAGCTTTCTTTCACACTATGGGAATGAAAACTTTACTTTCGGAAAATGCAGAAAATTTTGAAAAAACAGCAGATTTTATAGTTGACCGGTTCGAAAAAAGAGGTTGGAAAGCTTTAGGTGAAAAACAAAATATAACTTTAGAAAAAGTGAAGGAAATTGTATTAATGAGCTACTAACATTAGTACAAAACAGTCACAAAAAAAGGCGTTCTTTTAAACATTTAAGAACGCCTTTTCAAAATACTAAAACAAAACTAACTAACTCAATATTCATATTAAAACTATAAAGCATTAATTAATAATGAGTTACAACGTAAATGCTTTTCAAATATTATATAAGATTTAAAAATAATTGTAAATTTTCTTCTTAACTAATAAAAACCTTAAGAAACTTCAATAAATTCAGTAGTTGGCGAAAAAATTAATTTGTGTTATTGATGATTTTTTAAGTACTTTTGGTGAAATTTAATAAAAAAATGGCCGAAAATTTAAAATTTGCAGTAATTGGTGGCGGAAGCTGGGCTACTGCTATAGCTAAAATGTTATGTGTAAATCTTCCAGAGATTTCATGGTACATGCGAAATGACACTGCTATTGAGCACCTTAAGACTTATAAACATAATCCGAATTATCTAAGCTCAGTTGAATTTGACACCAAAAAACTAAGACTTACAAACGACATCAACGAAGCTGTTGCGTATGCAGATTACATCATATTTGCAATTCCGTCTGCTTTTTTAAATGGTGAATTAGAAAAATTAACTGTTTCGCTAAAAGACAAAATAATTTTCTCAGCAATAAAAGGGATTGTTCCAGAAACTAGCTTGATTGTTGGCGAACATTTTCACTACAAATACGATATTCCTTATTACAATATTGGTGTAATTACAGGCCCTTGCCACGCCGAAGAGGTAGCATTGGAAAGGCTTTCTTATCTCACTATAGCTTGTGGTGACCCAGATAAAGCTTCAATGGTTGCCAAAAATTTATCAGGCAATTATATCAAAGCAAAAATTTCAGATGATATTATAGGAACGGAATATGCAGCAATGCTAAAAAATATTTATTCTATAGCTGCTGGTATCGCTCATGGATTGGGTTATGGTGATAACTTCCAGTCGGTTATCATGAGTAATGCGATTCGTGAGATGAAAAAATTCATCAAAAAAGTACATAAAATGAAACGAAACATCAATGATTCTGCCTATTTGGGTGATTTATTGGTAACAGGATATTCTATCTTTTCCAGAAACAGAATGTTCGGAAATATGATTGGTAAAGGATATACAGTAAAATCGGCTCAAATGGAGATGAGCATGGTTGCCGAAGGATATTATGCCGTAAAAAGTGCTTACAAATTAAATCAAGGATATGGTGCAAAAACTCCTATAATTGATGCCGTTTATTCCATTTTATACGAAGGAAAGGATGCAAAAACTGTGTTTAAAAAGTTAACTGAAGAATTGGATTAAGCTTTTTAAGTTTTAAAAAAAACCGCAAATTCTCAAAATTTATTCAGTGTCGTAACTGATTTAAAATTTGAGAATTTGCGGTTTTTTATTTTCTAATTATTTCTAATCTTTAATCATTCATAGAGATTAAAAACTCGTCGTTGTTTTTAGTTTTCTTAAAACGGTCATTGATAAAATCCATTGCTTCAACAGGGTTCATATCTGAAAGATATTTACGCATAATCCACATTCTTTGCAATGTTGCCTGATCCAATAATAAATCGTCACGTCTTGTGCTTGAAGAAGTTAAATCAATTGCCGGGAATATACGTTTATTGGCAATTTTACGATCCAATTGCAATTCCATATTTCCAGTTCCTTTGAATTCCTCAAAGATAACCTCGTCCATTTTAGAACCAGTTTCGGTCAATGCAGTAGCAATAATACTCAATGAACCTCCATTTTCTACATTACGAGCCGCACCAAAGAAACGTTTTGGTTTTTGCAAAGCATTCGCATCAACACCTCCACTTAATACTTTTCCAGAAGCTGGCTGAACAGTATTATAAGCTCTCGCCAAACGCGTAATCGAGTCTAATAAAATTACAACGTCGTGTCCACATTCAACTAATCTTTTTGATTTTTCTAAAACAATATTAGCAATCTTAACGTGTTCTTGTGGTTCTCTGTCAAATGTTGAAGCAATTACTTCACCACGCACAGAACGTTGCATATCGGTAACCTCCTCAGGACGTTCATCTATCAATAGGACAATCAAGTAAATCTCAGGATGATTGGCTGCAATTGCGTTGGCAATTTCTTTCAGCAACATTGTTTTACCAGTTTTAGGCTGTGCTACAATCATACCACGTTGCCCTTTCCCTATTGGTGAAAATAAATCAATAATTCGGGTTGAAATTGTGCTTTGTTTTTCTGCCAATTTAAATTTTTCAGAAGGAAAAACAGGAGTTAAATGTTCAAAAGAAACTCTGTCGCGAACTACTTGCGGATCATGTCCGTTAATCTTTAAAACGCGTACAAGTGGGAAAAATTTTTCTCCTTCTTTCGGCGGACGAACTACCCCTTTCACGGTATCTCCAGTTTTTAAACCAAATAATCTAACTTGAGAAGTTGATAAATAAATATCATCTGGTGAAGCTAAATAATTATAATCTGAAGAGCGTAAAAATCCATATCCATCAGGCATCATTTCTAGAACGCCTTCGCTTTCTATGATTCCATCAAATTCAAAATCGGCATCTTTGAAATTGCTTTTTTTGTTTTTAAAATTAGGATTTTGGTTGGTGTTTTGATTTTGATTCCCTCCTTGGTTGGAATTGCCGCTTTGGTTGGGATTCTGATTTTGGGTTCCGTTTTGGTTGGAATTGCCGTTTTGATTTGGGTTAATCTTATTATTTTGATTTTGCCCTTTTTTATTTAATTGATTCGGATTTACTTTTTTCTCCGTAACAGGATTTTCTGTTTTATCTGATACAACTTCTGCGTTTGAATCTGATGCAGGTTCTTCAACTGTTGTTGTTTCCTTTAAAGCTTCTTTTTCTCTCTGTAAAGCCATCTTCTTTTCATAAGCAGACTTACTGAATTTGACAACTTTGGCTTCTTTAGCAACAACATTCTCTTTTACAGGATTGTTATTTGTTGTATTCTCTTTAATTTTTTTCTCCGAACCAATAACTTTTTCAGGTCTTTCAGCTTTTTCCTCATTTTCAAACAGAACTGGAGCTTCAACTTTTGGTGCAGTTACTTTTTTTTCTGCTGCAATCCTAGTACGTTTTGGTTTCTCTTCCTCTGTCGTTTTTGGCTCTGTAGAATCAATATTAGCAGCTTGATGTTCTAAAATAAGACTAATTAAAGTATCTTTCTTTACACCGTTGAATTTTATAGTTTTAGCCTTTTTAGCTATATCTTGAAGCTCAGAAAGCTTCAAATCTTTTAATACAGAAATATCAAACATGAATGTTCTATTTGTTTAATTAATTTGGAAAATAAATGCAAAAGATTTTTAGGTAGTATCTTATTTTAATAACCCGCAGTATGAAGTGCTTACGGTAATGTTATGCAATAATACAAATAAAATTTATCATACAATAGTATTTCTTAAAAAGAAAATATATTTTTGTACAAGAATAAAAGAACATGATACAGCGAATTCAAACCGTTTATTTAATTTTGACCTTTGTAATAGTAGGTGTTTTGCCATTTATTTTTCCGCTTTGGACATTAAGCGATGGCAAGAGTTATTATTTTATGCAAAATCAGATTTATGCAATATTGTTTGGTTTAAGTACAGCGATAACCGTTTACAGTATTGTATCATTTAAAAAGAGACAAACTCAATTTGTTGCTAACAGGTTGAATATCATATTAAATTTGATTTTATTAGGATTGTTTGTATATCATTCACTAAATTTATCTGGAGAAACCGTTAGTGTTTCTGAGAAAGGTATTGGGATGTTTCTACCTATCTTGGCAGTCGTTTTTTTAGTATTAGCTAACAAAGCCATCAAGAAGGATGAGGATCTTGTAAAATCTGTGGATCGGTTGAGATAAACCTATAATATTTAATTTATTAATGTGCGAAGAAATCCTGAATGTAACAATTCAGGATTTTTTATAAAAATTCCCCAAAATCCCCCTATTCAAATTTATAGTAATAATAACATGATTAAGAATCTTTTTTTATAAATTTGAATACAGTTATTAATACCTATGACAAAGAATGTTAGAATTCATCTTGCAGATGACCATCAAATAATTATTCACGGAATTCAAACCTTACTTAACACTGTCCCTAATTTTGAAGTTGTTGGTTCATCCCTCACAGGAACCACAGTTTTTGAAGATGTTACCAAAAATAAGGTTGATGTTCTCGTTCTGGACATAAGTATGCCTGGAAAGGACGGAATTGAAGTTGTCAAAGAATTTGCCGAAAAAGGATATCCATGCAAAGTAATTATCCTTTCAAGTTATGATGATTTAAAATTAATTAAAGAAATCATGGATTTGGGAGTTACCGGTTACCTTACTAAACAATGCGCCGGAGACAGTATTATTGAAGCGGTACATGCAGTTTCTAAAGGAGAAGAATATTTTTGTGAAACTATCAGAGAAAAAATATTTAACAACGCTACCAAAAATAACCCAAAACTTAAGACCTACAAACCAAATGTTAACCCATTATTAACCGAGCGGGAAATAGAAATTATCATTTTGATTGCGCTCGAATATAGCGGTAAAGAAATTAGTGAGCAGCTTTTTATCAGTACAAATACTGTAGAAACTCATCGAAAAAATATCATGAAAAAACTCAAAGCCAAAAACACTATTGGCATTGTAAAATACGCGATGAACAATCATCTGGTTATATCTTAATACAAGATTAATGCTACATTGACTCAATAAAATATGTTTCAAACTAGGTTACGACTATTATTTACTTTTTTATTTCTAATCCATTTTAGTCTTACCTCACTTGCTCAAAAAAAATTACTTTCAAATAAAGAAATTACTTCTTTACTAAAAGATGCCAAAAAAAACAGGATAACTGGTGATTATGAAAAATCATTATTGAAATCCAGAGTTGCATTAGAACACGCAATAAAAAATAAAAACGTTGACTTGATTGCCAACTCTTATCTAATAATTGCTTCCAATTTTGATGAATTGACAGAGCCGTTAAAAGCGTTACATTACTATAATCTTGGACTACACTACGCCAATAAAACCAACAACTTTACTCTAAAAAATCAGTTTTTCAATAACTTGGGAAACATCTATTGTTTTGACAAAAAACAATATGACAGAGGAATTTATTATTATAAAAAATCTCTGCAGCTTAGCCAACAAATATTAGATAAAAAACAAATATTCCTTACCAAACTCAATATTACCTGGGCTTATTTTGATATCGGAAATTTTCAGGAAGGATTTCCGTATTTAGAATATATCAATAAATATCAACCGATTTTTGGAAGCGAATCAACGATTGTTGCCTTGAATATGTTGAATGGAATGTATTATAATTTTGTAAATCAAAATGAAAAAGCAGATTCATATTTCAAAAAAGCGATAGAATTTGGAAACAGCGGAAACGAAAAATCTGATCTTGCTTTCTCACATTTAGAATATTCAAAATTTTTAAATAAGATTCATGAACCGCAAAAAGCTTATGAAAATCTTTGTTTATCAAATAAAATAACCGAAGAACTCAACATTGAAGAAAAATTAAACAAGGCCAATATTGTTGGGATCAACCTTGAAATTGATCATTATAAAAGAGCTATTGACAAAATTCAAACATCCTATAAAACCAAACAGGATATCTTAATTGATGAGCAATCCAAAAACAAAAAAATCGTAATTATTGTTCTACTTATTTTGGTCTGCACGATTATGTCTTTTTATTATTTTTTTCAAAATATACATTTAAAACAAAAAAATAAACTTAAAGATGTTCAGAGTAAAATTCACGAAAACATCATCAATGCCACTATTGACGGCCAGGAATTAGAACGAGAAAAGATTTCTACATTTTTACACGATAATATTAGTTCGTTACTTTCTTCTGCAGGTTTACATTTGAATGTTTTTACTTCGCAACAAAAAATACAACCAGAAGAAATCAATAAAACTAAGGAAATACTCGAAGAAGCTCACGAACAAATCCGAAACTTATCGCATGAATTAATGCCTACACTTTTGGTTCGATTTGGACTTTTGTATGCTTTGGAAGATTTATGTGAAAAAACATCGAATTCAAGAATTAAGGTTGTTTTTAATTCATTAATCAAAACAAAAAAAAGATACAATAAAGATTTCGAGATGAAATTATATTTTATAATTGCTGAGTTAATCAACAATATTATAAAACATAGTAATGCTACAAGTGCTTTAATCAGTATAGAAGAAGAGGATTCATTTTTAATTATTAATGTATCGGATAACGGATCAGGTTTCAAAAACAACCAATTTGAAACTTACGAAGGGTTTGGAATTAATCAAATTCGTGCGAGAATAAATAATATGAAAGGAGAGTTTATAATTGATTCAGCCCTTAATAAAGGAACAACCGTATATTTAAAAGTTCCAATTAAATTGCCTTAAAATTGAATAAAACAGCATAAAAAAAGTCTTTTCTTCATCTAAGAAAAGACTTTTTTTTATAAAAAATGTATATTTGTGAGTGTCACCATCCTGATAAAAGGGCAATTCGCTTTGCGCGTATGCGCCCTTTTATCATGATGCTGTCGGGCTGTACGCGCTACTTCGGTAGCTTGCTTCCATCCCTCACTCGAACGGTTAACGAGACATTTTGCCGCTAAAAGATAAGTGACAACAAATTACAGCTCAACAACCTTTTTTTGAGCATTACTTTGAATCGCTGCTTCAATAATTTGCATTACATAGACTCCGTCTTGTGCCGATACTGGCTCTGGTTTGTCGTATGCAATTGATTGATAAACGCCATCAAAATAATCGTAATAATTCCCTTGAAGCGTTGGGACTTTCTCCTTAATTGTTTTGCCTTCAATTTCTGTGTGTAACAATCCTTCCAATTCTTTTGGTTCTGTTCCCCATGAATCTAGGTTTGGTTTTTTGCCCAACTTCAATTCATCTTCCTGCACATCGCCACGGGACTTTAAGAACGAACCTATTTTGCCATGAACAACATAAGCAGGATTGGCTTCTTTTACAAAAAAACTTGCTTTCAGTCTCACTCTGAAATCGGAGTAAAAAAGCGTGATATCAAACCAGTCATCAACCAAAGAATTTTCTCTGGTTATTCTAATATCGGCAAAAACACTTTGCGGAAATCCAAATAAATACAATGCCTGATCAATTATATGTGGGCCTAAATCTTTTAGAATTCCTGCGCCATCATTGGCAGTTTCTTTATGCACTTTTGGGCTCAAAATCGGGTTGTAGCGATCAAAATGAAACTCAGCTTCCACCAATTCTCCAAGAACTTTACTTGAGATAATTTGCTTTACGGTTTTAATATCGCTATCCCATCTTCTATTTTGAAATACCGAAAGCTTCAATCCTTTTTCTTTTGCTAAATCTCTTAATTCCTGAGCTTCGGCAACTGTTGTTGTAAAAGCTTTTTCGACCACAGCATGTTTTCCGGCCAATAAAACTTGTTTGGCATATTCAAAATGTGTGCCCACAGGCGTATTTACAATTATCAAATCAGCGTCACTTTCAAGGACTTCTTCTAAGGTGGCGTAACTTTTTACATTTGGATAATCCAATTGGATTAATTGTTTGCTTCTTTCCCAAGAACCCAGCAATTCAAATCCTTC